>Ga0310697_10000498_pt1 | contig 53218 bp, 33 predicted proteins | sample 172DNAGHGlowgp2_FD_203883 | JGI IMG/M metagenome (GOLD analysis project Ga0310697, IMG submission 203883) | Sheep rumen microbial communities from Palmerston North, Manawatu-Wanganui, New Zealand - 1728 DNA GHGlow gp2 (v2) (version 2) | ecosystem: Host-associated > Mammals > Digestive system >...
AGTCAATCTGGTAGTAAAAATCCTGTAAGTAATATTGCATGGTTTTCACACAGATAGGGATGGCAATAACAACGGCAATCAATGACATGAGGACAAAACGCCATGAGAGTCGCCATATTGATTCCTTTACTGTAGCCCCCATAATCTTACAGATGGATATCTCCTTGCTGTGCTGCTCGCTATAGTTGACGGATATAGCGAAAAGCCCAAGAGCCGATATCATAATAGAGAGAAACATGAAGCAGAGAATAAGGTGCATGGTATTGCGTTCCTTGACCAGCGCGTCCTCCATGACATCATTAAGAAATGTACACGGCATTTCCTTGGAGTAACCCATCAAATCCTTGCTAACCGCACTACATGCTTTCCTTACGGCGGCAAGTGCTTCAGACTTGTCACCTCTAATCTTTGCTATATGACTCCACGACCATCCCTTTTCCCCGATTATTTGAATCACATTATGCCCGTCTTCAAACCTTGGGGAGTAATTGCCTATGCCGTTACGGTAGTTATCTACAACACCACATACTTTATATCTGGGACGCATGACAACTTCACCGGTTGATTCAGCCTGATTACCATCTATTGAGAGATGAGATGCAGATATGTTATAGCGCTTTTGGGTCTCCTGGTCAATGTAACACAGACTGTCTGTGGAATCGCTGAAACGCTCTACGATGTGGAAACCCAACAGCCGGAATGCTGTGGTATCCATCGACGAATAGTAAATCCACGATTTGTTGCCTTGCGCATCAACCAGACCATTGCAGGAGGTTCTGAAAGGCAGACTGCCAGCCTTGCCAACGGCTTCCACTTGCGGTAATGAGAGCAACCGCTGGCGTAGGACATCTTGTCGGTCTGAGTTATAGCCAATGTCCCAAGCCTCTATAAATATAAGATTATCTGTTTGATAGCCAAGAGGTAAAGTCAGCAGATGGTGTATCTGCAAAGTCATGGTGATGGCAATGGTTATCAGAGACATACTGATGACGTTCTGCGCAATGATGAAAACCTTGCTGAACACCATCTTGTTTTTGAATTGGAAACTACCCTTTACCACATCAACGGGCTGAAAATGAAGCACAAGCAAGGCAGGCAACAGACTGGAAACAATTGAAATGACAAGCAGAGCGATGACTGCTGTTATCACGAATTGCAGGTCGGGCGAAAGTGGAATGCTTGTCGAAAGCCATCCTTCGAACATGGGGCGGAACAGATAGGCTATCACATAGCCCATCAGAAAACAGGAAACAGCGAAGGAAAAAGCTTCCAAGAAATAGCGTAGCATCACTCCTTGAGTCCGTTCTCCCAAAACCCTTCGCATGGTCATCTCCTTGGCACGCTTACCTGTCAGCGCAATGGATAGATTCATGTAATTGAAGCAAGCTGAAACCAACAAGACGAATGCCACAATCAACAGTATCTGAACCAGTGTCTTATTGCCTTTCTTAAGGGTGCCGTAACGTTCAAGTGATGAGAAATAGACGTCGTCGAACCTGGTGAGTGTGGATCCCCATATCATAGCGCCTTCACTTCCATCTTTGGCATAAAACAGCGGCCAGTATTCCAGATATTTATCCAACAGTTTATTTGCAACTGCTTCTGGGGTTGCATTCGGTTTCAGCGTCAGGAATGTCTGTGTATTACCAAAATTGTCCATACGTTGGTAGTAGTCATAGGCTTTCTTGAAACTGAAGAAGACATCGGTTTCTGTGAACAGGTCATTCCGTCCAAAGTCCTCCACAATGCCACTGATGATATAATAGGCATCGCCTGCCTTTATTTTCTTTCCCACAGCATTCTCCTGTCCGAAGGCTTTACGCGCAAAAGATTCTGAAACGAGCACTTCGTCCTCACTTGTCAGCACTTGTCGGCGATTGCAGCCCGTCAGCTGAAAATCGAACATCTGGAAAAATGTGGAGTCAACAAAGACAGATGATATGCTATAATAGTCATCGCCTACAACAACATCCGAAAGCATACCATTGGAAATCCTGGTCCATGATTCAATCTCTGGTACTTGATGGAAGAACTCCACAGGCGTATCCAGTGTCATTCCAAACATGTCGCCAGTGCCAAGGAGATAGATATTGTCAGCATCCTTTATATTTCTGCCTGTGCTGAATTCTGCATTGGCGTACGACACCAATAGAACGATGAAACCTAAGGCAAATGACAGGCCAAAGGCCTCGATAATCACGTATAGCTTGTTCCTTGAAAGAAATCTCAGATAACTCTTCATATATCTCGTTATTACCCGATAATGTTATATTATGTTGTGAACGTAGAATTTATAGAAGGTTCCTTAATTAATATCCAGCACTTCGTTGTCCTTGAACGCCTCGTAGCCGTTGGTGATGACGCGCTCGCCTGGTTCAAGTCCTTCAAGCACTTCATAGAACTGCGGATTCTGACGGCCGATGCGGATGTTGCGACGGTAGGCTTTCGTACCGCTTTTGTCGAGCACGAAAATCCATTGTCCGCCTGTGGTCTGGAAGAACGTGCCACGGGGGATGATGACGGCCTGCTCTGGCTGCCCCAGTTCGAGGTCGATGTAATAGGTCTGTCCGGTGCGGATGTTCTCGGGGCGTTCGCCTTGGAAGGTGAAGTCGCAGCGGAACTTGCCCTCACGTACCTCCGGGAAGACCTTGCGCACTTGAAGCAGATACTTCTTGTCGCCTCGTGAGAAGGAAGCCATGAGTCCCTGCCGCACGCGGTCGATGTAATGCTCGTCTATCTGTGCCTGGACTTTATAATCAGAGAGGTCGTTGAGTTGTCCGATTTTCTGTCCTGGCTGTATGCTCTGCCCCAACTCCACGTCGAGCAGACCAAGTTCACCGTCAATGGCAGAGCGTACCTCGAGTTTCTGCTTCCTCTCCCTCACCAGCACGACGTTCCTGCGCATATTGGCAAGGTTGTCCTCCATCTGGTCCATTTGGATGCTGCGGTACTGGTCGTCTTTCTTCAAGCGCTCACCGATGAGTTGTTGCTTCTTGAGCGACAGTTCGTAATCCTCCTTGGCCTGCAAATATACCTCCCTACTGATGAGTTTCTCACGATAGAGCCGTTCGTTTTGCTCGTACAATCGTTTCTTGCGACTGACATCCATTCCCAACGACGCCGCCTCGGTCTCGTTGTTGAGTTTGTCTTGCTGCATGGCCACCTGCGTGTTGCGCAGCAGGTTCTGTTTCTCCGCCAGTTCAGCTTCTGCGTTCAGGATTTGCAAATCGAGATTCGAGTTGGAGAGCCGAACAATGACGTCGTCTTTTCTGACCATGGTGCCCTCTTCAGCCACCTTTTCCATGACGATGCCACCCTCCTCGGGCGAGATTTGCACCACCTGTATCGGCACCACCTGTCCGTTGGTGCGCACATAATCCTTGAACTCGGCTTCCTTGACTTCACTGATGGTCAGTTCATCATGGTTCACCCGCAATGTCGAAGCGTGATTGCCGAAAATCAACCATCCCAAGATGACTACGACGAAACATCCGCCAGCCACATAGGGCCAATACTTCATCAGGCGCTGAGCCTTTGTTTTCTCTATCTTTCTGTCCATAAAGCGATTCCTTTGTAATAATTGACAAGTTTCTGTTTCAAAGCCAGCATCAACTGGCACTGCAGGAGTTGGGCACGGCTCTCAAGGAGTGTGGCGTTCGAGGTCTGCACATCGATGGCCGACGAGAGGCCTTCCTCGTATTTCCGTGTAGTCAAGCGGGCGGCAATGCTGTCAGCCTCCACTTTCTTTCTCATCTGAATCGTCTGCTTGCGGTAGCCTTCGCAGTCGTTAAGAGCCTGCAGCTGCAGTTTCGTGAGTTCATCGCGCTTCTGCGCCAGTTGTTCCTCTGCAATGCGCAGATTGTTTCGCTGCCGTCGAATGCGCGTGATGGTTTCCATTCGGTTGAAGAGCGGGATGCTGAGAGAAGCATAGACATATTCGCCTTTGTTGTTTCTCAACTGGTCGTGGAACCCTGTAGTCGGGTTGTGCAGCATCTTGTTGTAGGAAGTGCTCATGCCACCGCTAATCGAGATGGAGGGAGACAAAGCCCCCTTGGCTATACTCAGGTTTCGGCGGGCGACCACGACATTATACTGGGCCGCTTCCAGGTCCGGATTCTCCGCGTATTCAGTGGTATGTCCTATCCGTTCATCCTCCAAAGTCCCTGCCAGCAGCAAGGTGTCGGTTTCAGGATAGTTCATCAACTGTTTCAGGGTGAGCAGTGCAGTGGAAAGGGCGTTCTGCTGACGTGTGATTTCGTAGTCGTCGCCGGCGAGTTGGGCTTCCATCTGCGCCACATCCGCTTCGCTCTTCTGGCCAATCTCTGCCATGACCTGAGTCTGGCGGAGTGTCAGTTCACTCTGCAAGCGTTTCTCCTCAGCCATTTTCACTGTGCCTTTATAATACATCACATTGCAATAAGCCTCGAAGACTTGCAAGGCGAGTTCATCCTGCTGAGCCCTGATTTGGCTGTTGCCCATCAACAGGCTTGCTTTGGCGGCGCGAAGTTGGTTGAGCCTTTGGAAACCGTCGAACACGGGCAGTGAGGCTTGGATAGAATATCCGTTGTAGAAAGTGCTCACGTTGGTGTAGGTGTTTGTCTCAGGGTCGATGGCACGTCCGAAGTTATACTGCACTCCCACCGAAGCATTGACAGAGGGAAGGAACGCCCAGATGGCCTGGGTATGGTCGGCTCGTCGGTTGTCGTGAGTCAGGCGGCTGATGCGGATGTCATGGTTATGTTCCACCGCATAGCTCATGCAGTCGTCAACAGTCAGCATCGTTTCTTGTGCTGAACTATTGACGGCTGTGGCCAACAGGATGGAGAGAAAGGTTATCTTTGTCATATTCGTAATGCAGATTGATGTGGTGCAAAATTACGAATATGAATGTTTCTGCAAAACGATTCTCCTCTCAGAAAAACCGAATGTCTAAAAATCACACACGAAAGTGTCTAATAATTTGACAATAAATCAGGTTACTCTGTTTTTTCATTTTTTGAGGTCGGCTTTTATCAAAAAAAGGATATCTTTGCAAACAATATGGCAAATTACACAAAAGACAAATACGGAACCATCCTCGTGATTGACGACAACGAGGCCATCCTGACAGCACTGCGCTTATGTCTGTCGGGCACCTTCTCCCGGGTGCTGACGATGACTTCACCAGACACAGTACTCAGACTGCTGAATCAAGAGGAAGTCAGCCTGGTGCTGCTCGACATGAATTTCTCGTTGGGTGTGAACAGCGGGCAAGACGGACTCTTCTGGTTGCAATCCATACGCAAGCATCATCCCGAACTGCCCGTGGTTCTGATTACAGCATACGCTGATGTCAACCTGGCAGTACGAGGTTTGAAGAGCGGTGCGGCTGACTTCATCACGAAACCATGGGACAATGACGAATTGGTACGTAAACTGAAGGACGTACTTGATGCCGCAGGCGAGGTGGTCACGCTCGACGAGGTCGAAGCAGAGCATATCCGCCGCGCCATCGACCGCTGTCACGGCAACATGAAACTGGCTGCCGAGCAATTAGGCATCACTCGTCAGACGCTCTACAATAAGATGAAACGACTCAATTAATCATTCGAAATAAAGGGGCATTATGATACTTGCGCTTGTCATCATTGTTATTTTGCTTGCCGTTGCCTTCGGATTGTGGCAATGGCATCAGCGCAAATTGGCGCAACGGGCCTGGATGATGCGCGAGGCACTGCACAACCACGACTTCTCTTTCCGTCTTCCTACCGACCAACTGCCCAGTGGTGAGCGCGCCATGCAACAGTTGCTCAACGACATGGGACAGGAAATCCGCACCCTTATTCACCAGAACGAAGTGGAGACATGGCAAAGGATGACACGTGTGCTGACCCATGAAATCATGAATGCCACAGCCCCTATCACCAGCATCAGCCAGTCATTGCTCTCCTACCCTAATGTGAAAGGAACACCCCTGGAAGAAGGGATTCAAGCCATTTACGAGACATCCCGACATCTGAGCGGTTTTGTGGGTAATTACAGAAAGATGTCGGAACTGGAGAAGCCTAATTTAGGTAAAGTCGACCTGCGGAAGATGATTGACGACATCATCTTGACATATCCTCAGTTGACGTGGGAGATAGATGTGGCAACTGATTTATCTGTACAAGCAGATGCGGGGATGCTAAGGCAGGTGGTGATGAACCTCGTGAAGAACGCCGTGGAGGCAGACGCTGGAAAAATGGTTGTTACCGCCGTACTCAACAACGCAGAAGACCTGGTGCAAAGCAATTCAAGACAATTGAATTTATACATTGGAAATGACGGGAGTCCCATCCCTGCCGAGAACCGCCAGTCACTTTTCGTTCCTTTCTTCACCACCAAACGGCAAGGGAACGGAATCGGACTCTCGCTGAGCCGACGGATGATGCTGCAACAAGGAGGCATGTTGGAACTCTCCGACAAACAGTTTCCAGGATGCCATGCTGTATTTATGCTGACACTACCTTGTTCCGTCAACTGACTTGTTCCTTCAACAGAAACGACCATCGACGGTCAATGGTCAATGTTCAATGGTCAATGTTCAATGGTCAATGTTCAATGGTCAACGGTCAATGTTCAATGTTCAATGGTCAACGGTCAATGGTCAATGGTCAATGTTCAATGTTCAATGGTCAACGGTCAATGGTCAATGTTCAATGGTCAACGGTCAACGGTCAATGGTCAATGGTCAATGTTCAATGGTCAACGGTCAATGTTCAATGGTCAACGGTCAATGGTAAAAATGTTTCCTAATGTCATACCCATGAAACATTTTTGCATATAACATTGCATGGATATACAAAAAAATCCACCTAAAAGCGCCTCTTATTACGTATTATTATACAGAGTTTGCGTATCTACCCTCGTTTTAACATTTGTTATGAAACATTTGACTCCACCACTTTTTTCCACAAAGGGAGTGGGAAAAAGTAAGTTTTCGTCTGATTATTTTTTACATTTGTTGATTATTTATATCTTTGCCCAAATAATGATTCATTCAATTCGCTAACTTAACTTTTATTTGAAAAATCAACGCTTATGAGAAAACTTTTTACTTTCATTGCATTGGCCATGCTGTTCGTGTCGAACAGCGTATCAGCCGAGGACTACAATGATGCCATCATTGAAGAAGCCAAGTCCGACTATGAACGCACCAACCTCGTCTATTCCATTTCCGAGATAGCAGGAAAACTAGGTGTCAGTGCCGCTGAGTTGGGAAAAGCACTCAACGACTGGATACCTGTGGAAGAATACAGTTCACCACGTAGCGACCTGTTCTCCCTGATTCAGAGCGACGGTACGTCCACCACCACCCCTACGGCATCATGGGGCGGATACTATCTGGACAAAATCGGCAACCTCACTTACTGGGGTGAAAACGGTTATTGGTTTGTACACCCCGACTGGGATATCGATGCCGACGAACTCTACCTCTGTGTGGGCCAGAACCCCACCAAACCTCTCTATCCAGGCGAGACCGTGACTTGCACCATCGCCATGAACTATAACGGCAGACAAGTCACCTTTGGTATTTCACTGACCATCAAGCAAGCAGAGGGCATCGACAAAACACCCACCACTACCCTCTCCGACCTGGAGATTGTGGGCCGCACCACCTACGCCATCACACAGGTTCCCAACACCGACTGGTACAATGAGCCCAACTGGGTGGAAGTGCCAGGCATGGCGGCAGCTTTGGGCATCGACGAAGACTACTTTGCCAGCAAGATGAGATATATCATCTACGCCAAGAAGTTCGACGATGAGACCGAGAACTGGAGTGACCAACTCGTCAACGACCTGACCGCCACTCCCACTCCGGGTTTCTGGTTCGGTTCAGGTGTTCAGTTTGAGGGAGAAGATCAGGAAAGCGACGAACTCCAGCATGCCGACTGGGGCAGCACCGACAAGTTCTGGGTGGCCTCGCTCACCTACATCCCAGGCGACACCATCTACTGCACCATCGGCCAGTACGCATACGAACCGTGGAAATTGGGCGAACGTCATCATGCCGAGATTTACTTCATCTACGGCAGCAAGGCCTGGGTCATTGACTTCGACTTAACTGTCGATGTCAACACCGACGACGTGATTGCCAACTACACCTCTGTGGGTTCACAGACCTTCGAGTTCACCCGCAACCCGAACGACGGATGGGACAGTCTGGAGTTCTTCAACATTAACACCGAGGATATTTATTCATTGCTTGGCGCTGAAAGCATCTCCGACATCCGCGTGGCCGCCACCGACCAATATGGTGGTCTGACCTCGGCCTATACCGCCGACACTACAGGTTTCTGGTTCCTGCCTGAAGGTTCTGTAACCAATTACAGCTATGGAGCCAAGAGCTTCTATATCAACTATGTGGCCGACAGCCTGCGTTTTGAGTTGGGCAACATGCCCGATGCTTTCAAAGGCGGTGAGGAATGCAACGCTACCGTCTATTTCATCAAAGGCGAGAAGTACTATGAGTTCCAGTTCAAGATGACGATGGAGAGCCCCCAATACACCATCGAGACCTGCGAGGTGACAGAAGTTGACTTTGTAGTATCGTTCGTTCCAACCGAAAGCGGTGGCTCTTGGGAGATAGGCCAAACCGACATGTCGGAATACGAGGAGATGCTGGGTACTTCACATGGCATCCTCTATGGACTGAACTCCGCTGGTGAACTCACCAACGCCTATTCTGTCAGCGAGGCGAACAACGGTGAAACAGGAGGTGGTTTCTGGATGTCGCCAGAAGACGAGAACCACTATGCCTACGCGGCTGGTTACAGCGGTGAAGGCGCTTTCGCTTTATGGTACTACGAGAGCACCATCCATTGGTTCAATGTGCCAGGCTTACGCCACACGGGTGATTATTCCACCGCCACATTCTACGTGTTCAATTTCTGGAACGGCAAGGCACTCAAGTTGAACACCACCATCAAGTTCGTCAAGAATGTGATTGAAATCAAACCTATAGGTTCAGAGGATTTCGTCATGAAAGGCCGCGACGCTGAAACCGACGACTACTATGAGATTCCGCTCGACCTCTCCACATGCTGCTCAACCTTCGGATGCACCATGGAGGAACTGGAGACCAACGCTGAGTGGCTGGTAGTTGATGATGAAGGCAATCTCACCTCCGCCAACTTCGACAACATCTACGGATTCTCATTCAATGAGGACGGAGAGGCTGTGGCAAACATGGAAGAGGCAGCATTCACCGCAGGTTATACCGAGGATGGCACGCTCCGCACCTACATCATCGACGATGCCAACACAGACAAGGAGTACCACACCGTCATCTACCTCTGCTACAACAACAGGTATTATGCTTTCAACCTCGCCATCGGCAATGTCGACACCGCCATCAAGTCAGTTGACAACGATGCCACTAAGGCTGGACGCATCTACGACCTGTCAGGCCGTGAAGTGAAGAGCCCCGCCAAGGGCATCTACATCCAGAACGGCAAGAAATTCGTGGTGAAGTAGAGATTTTAGAATGCAAAGGAGGGGGCTTTTTGCCCCCTTTTTTTGATAGGGGTGCCTTAAAGGTTTTAATGACCATAGAGACCCTAACGACCTTTGAAAAAACAGGAAAAGACGGGGAAACAGAAGAAATAAGAACAAATCTCAGGAGGAAAGACTATAGTTTACATATATTATTTGTATTTTTGCGTAGAGAATCAATGATACGAAAAACTATAGCATACAAGAAAATTGACCTAATTATACAAAACAATCATGAGAACAATCATTCTTACTATCGCTTCAATGTTTGTGGCTATCTGCAATATGATGGCACAAGACACAACCAACACATTCAAAAGCAGTATCGTGGCCGAAGAAGGTGCATGGTGCTGGTTTGCCGACCCACGCGCCCTGCATTATGAGAACGCCGACGGCACTATCAACGCCACCTATATCGGCTATATCGACGTGCATGGCAACGTGAAAGCCACTCAGTATGACTGGGTGGCAAAGCAGAAAACCGACGTGTTGGTGCGCAGTTATTTCCAACCCGACGACCACAACAACCCGACGTTCGTGGTACTGCCCGACGAACGCGTGATGATTTTCTACACGCGCCACACCGACGAGGCAAAGATATGGTATCGCATCTCTCGCCGACCTGGCGACATCACTGCATTGGGTGAGGAGAAATACCTGACCACAGCCAACAACACCACTTATCCCTCGCCCTTCATCCTGAGCGACGACCCGAACCACATCTACCTCTGCTGGCGCGGCATCAACTGGCATCCGACCATCGCACGGCTGACCATGCCCGACGCAAACGACAACTGCAAGTTCGATTTCGGTCCCAAGCAGATTGTGCAATCCACAGGCGCTCGTCCATACGCAAAATACCAGAGCAACGGAAAGGACAAGATTTATGTGTCTTACACCACAGGCCATCCTGACAACGAGATGCCCGACTGGCTCTATTTCAACGTCATCGACATCAATAAGGGCAACGGACCCATCTTGCGCGACTTGAACGGCAAGCAACTGTCGGTCATCAACAATGGGGTGTTCAATGTGAACAAGAACAGCAGTTATGCCTCATCCTATCCAGCCACCATCGTTGACAACACCGCCAACATCCGAAACTGGGTGTGGCAGATTGTGCTTGACAAAGACGAGCGTCCCTGCATCGCCTACCCCCACATCGACAACGACAAGACCACCCACGTCTATTGGTATGCCCGATGGACCGGCAAGGAATGGCAACGCACATGGGTGCAGTACGGCGGTCATGCCTTCCACCAGAACTGGAACTCCACAGAACGATGCTACAGCGGCGGTATGTCGATTGACCCTGACAACCCGAACGACCTCTATCTCAGCATCCCCACCAAAGACGGAGTATATAATAAGGACGGAGTATACGAAATATGGAAATACACCATTGAAGACGGGAAGGTCAGCGGTTCGGAACAAATCACATCGGGTTCGAAGAAGAACAATGTGCGTCCCTTCATCATCCCAGGTTCCAAAAATTCCAAATTACGTCTTTCATGGATGAATGGCGACTACTATTACTGGATGGTGAAGCAAGGCTATCCCAAAGGCTACCCCACGGGCATTCACTGCAATTATGAATGGGAAGAGGAACTGACGAAGGAAGACCCCGATACTCCCCGCCCCGACTGCATCTGTTTCGGTCCAGGTGAGTCCTTCCATGTGGCTTTCAACATGAATGCCTCCAAGTACGAAGGCACACTGCTCGTGCTTGGCGACGACAAGACAGGCGGTCACGGCATGAGTTACAGCATCGACGGAAAAGACCAACGTCCTGTCGTGAAAATCAACGGCAAGACCTACAAGAGCCAGAACTGCCTGCTCACCAGCGACGATTGGGCAACACAAAGCACGGGTACGAGCGGAGACAACCACCCCACAAAAGTCACCACATGGATACTCAGCATCACCTGCGACAACAACCGCCTCATCACATACCGCAACGGACTGGTTGACCAAGTGATAGAGTTAGAAAAAGACGACCTCTACAACAACACCGTAGATAATATATTCGACGAGAAAACCGCTGAAGGACACCAAATTCTGACGTTTGCGGAAATTTTCGCCTGCCAGTCACCAATGACCGTGCAACAGACTGTCGCCAACATCCAGTTGAAAATGGATGCAGAAAAAGGCAAGAATGCCTTGAAGATGCTGCAACTGCCCACAGAGACACGGACAGACCTTGTGCTGCCTGGTTCCATCTCTGGACTCGATGTCGCTTGGAGTTCGTCAAACGAATCTGCGATTTCTTCCAATGGCGTGCTCTTTCCTCTCGCCGAAGACACTCCCGTGACGCTCACCGCCACCATCTCAGGCGAAAGCCGTTCGTTCGAAGTGAAAGCCCTCGCCCGCGACATAGCGAAGAACCTTCGCTATAGCAAGGACGGGATTGACCAGACGAAGAACACCGCATCAGGATTCGACAGCAATACTTGCGTTGTGGCTCCCGAAGGACTGCTGGATGGCTTGCGCTCCTACACCTTCCTGCTGACCGCCAACATCAAGACCATGACGAAGCAGCCTCGACTTTACGACTTCGGCTCTGGTTCTGGCAACAGCCTTTTCCTACGTGCAGACGCTCTCGCAGCGGGCATCAAGTACAATGGTGGCACCACAACGATGGTCAGCAGCACCACCAAACTGAAGACTGGTACCGACTACAAGTTGGCAGTAACTTACGATGCCGCCACACGAAAGACGACCATCTATATCGACGGTAAGGAAGACGTGAGCGGCACAGCCAATCAGAATGAAGCTTACCAATTGGCTGAGATTGCCACCGACTCACGCAACTACATCGGTCGTACTCAGTGGTGGGATGGCGCTTACAAGGCCGACAACCAAGACTTCTGCGGCACCATCGACGGTTTCCGTCTCTATGATGTATGCCTCACGCAAAAAGAAATTTGTGAGCAGCAAGGCCTCCCTTTTGACCAAAAGGAACTTCCCACAGCATTGCAGAACGGTGACTTCGAAGGCAGTTACTCTGTGCAGGCAGGCAGTGGCGTAAGTTCCGACCGTGCCATCTATGTGCCTGAAGGTTGGAACGTGGACCGCTCCAACGGCAACAGCAACGACATTACCGCCCTACGTACGGGTGACTTCTACTTCGACCGTTTCTTCGGTGAATTGTCTCATCCCGATAACCACGGCAACCAGACCTACTGGATTCGCCAGAACTGGGGCACACCCACTCTGACCCTATCCCAGGAACTGCGTCTGCCCGAAGGCAAATACACATTCACCTGCGACCTCTGGAAGAGCGGATTGGGTGGCGATGCTATGGTGAGTATCGCCACAGAAGGTGGTTCAACCGTGAAATCAGAGTCACTGGAGAACAAAGCGGAATGGCAGCACCTGACCCTTAACTTCGAGAGCGACGGTGAAGCGGCTACCACCATCAGCCTCGCCGCCATCCACAACAGCGACGGTTCGGAGAAAATCATCGGCTGGGACAATGTGGTGCTGACAAAAGAGGAGATTGACGCGATTGAGTCAGTCTTGCCTTCGAGCATGAACGACCGGGATGGCGAGACCTACGACCTCAGCGGCCGTCGAGTGACCCATCCGAGGAAAGGCATCTACATCCAGAACAATAAGAAAATCGTGGTGAAATAAAAAGGCTTTTTTACTGCATCATCATCAGGCACTGCATCAGAAAAAAATGGCGCAGTGCCTGTTCTTTTTCTCTACATGCCTTCACTATGTATCATCAAATCTGCAACCACCCGTCTTTTTTGTCGAATCATCATTTTTTTGTAATTTTGTGGTAAGTTTTTGTAGTTTTTCCGACATGCCAACGTCTAATGGGTAAAAACAACTGAACAGAACGACAGATTATGAATGCATTAGAATCAAAGTTTGCGCAGACCATCAAGCAACATCGAAGCACGATTTACACCGTGTGTTACATGTTCTCTCAAGACGCCGACGAAGTCAACGACCTCTTCCAGGAAGCATTGGTCAACCTGTGGCGTGGTTTCGAGGGCTTCGAGCATCGAAGCGACATCAAGACGTGGATCTACCGTGTGAGTCTCAACACCTGCATCAGCATGGACAGGAAGAAACGGCGTCAAGCCACCGTTCCGCTGACCATGGACATCAACCTCTTTGAGGACCGCGATGAAGACACCCGACAGGTGGATATGCTCCACAAACGTATCTCACGTCTGAAACCCTTCGACCGCGCCATCGTCCTGCTGTGGCTTGAGGAACTCAGTTACGAGGAAATCGGTCAGATTGTAGGCATCACGGCCAAGAATGTCGGCGTACGCCTGTTCAGAATCAAAGAAGAACTCAAGAAAATGTCAAACGATTAACACTTACCCATTATGAACAACGAGATTGAAAACAACGTGAAAGAGACCCAGTTCGAGGATATGCGCCAGCAGTTGAACACCCTGAAAAAGAAACTGGGCGAGCAGGAAATAGTCAACGACCGCCTCATGCGCCGTTCGATGCGTGACCAGGTCAACAAGATCAACAACCGCTACTTCATCATCATGGCTCTTTGTGTGCTGATGGTACCCTACGGCTACTGGTGCTTTGTAATGCTGAGCCACCTCTCCATTCCATTCTGGATTGGCACAAGCATCTTCATGCTGATATGTGGAGGAGCCACCTTCTACAACAGCCGTAAGATCAGCGACCCAGGACTGATGAGCCACAACCTCGTAGAGGCACGCAGAAAGGTGGCCAGCGCCAAGAAGTTTGAAGCAAACTGGCTGATGTTCGGTATTCCCGCTGTCATCCTATGGTTCGGCTGGTTCGTATACGAGATCTATCAGATTCAGGGAGGTGATCTTAACAACGGATTCTTCTTGGGCGGTTGTATTGGTGGCATCATCGGCGCTTTCTTCGGCATCAAGATGCATTTCAAGACCCAGCGCCAGTATCAGGATATCATCGACCAGATAGAGGATCTCCAATGCGAGTAACCCATCTGCCCATACATCCCATTCTCAATAGAAATCGTCGGCAACAGGAATCCTCCTGAGCCGACGATTTCATTGTGAAATTTCATCATAGGACATGTTTTTCACACGATTTAAATGTCACCACACAATAATTATCCATGTTCATTACATTTTTACAGTGAATAGGGTTAGCATTTTCTTCGACTGATGGGTATTATCATAAAACGACGAAAAGACGTAATGGAACAAGAAACAATCCAACGGCTGTTCAAGCAGCACTATACCAAGATGATACGGGTGGCACGAAATCTGCTGTTCGACGAGCAGGAAAGCGAGGATGTGGTCAGTGACATTTTCGAGAGCCTGCTTCGTGGGGTGACAGTGATCATGTCTGACACCGAGGAGAGCTACTTGCTGACAAGCGTCCGCAACCAGTGTTTGAAACGGCTGCGCCATGAAGCAATCAAGAGAGTGGCGGAGAATCATCTGCCGACAGTCGTTCTCGACGATCCATACACAGAAGAAGACAGGATGACCGACATAGTGGAGTTTGTGGTCAGCCATCTCTCCGAACAAAATCAACGTATCTTCAACCTTCGCTTTACCCAAGGCTATAGCTACGAAGAGATTGCCTCCGAGGAAGGTATCAGCCGTGTAGCCGTATGGAAACATCTGTCGCACATCATCACCGAAATCAAGAAACACTATAGCAGCCTATGAACCTTTCAGACAACAAGCGATTATTCCTCGACATGCAGGAACATCCCGAGAAATACTCCGATGAGCAGTTGGAGGCAATGATAACCGAAATTGACCGTATTCCAAACATCCAGCAAGCATGGGAAAGATTTGATAAGACCCACACCTCACCCCAGTCTTTGACCACCCCTCACCTTAATGGGAGGGAAGTGGCTGGACGACGATGGTTGCGCATGGCAGCCATGTTGGGAGGGATCATCTTCTTGGCAGGAATAGCCTTTGCCGCAATCCATTTGTTAACGCAACATACCCCAAAAGAATCTTATCAAACTTATGAAACGACTTTCTCTGTCTCCAAGGAAGGAAAAGGAGCTGACCCTGTCGTCTTTGACAACATACCGTTGGACAGCATTCTGGCAGTTGTTTCCTCCCATTACAAAAAGGTCGTCGTCTTCCAAGACGAGGCACCACGGTTGATGAAACTCATCATGACATGGCAACCAAACGCACCGCTCACCGACTTCATCGACCGCCTTAACGCTTTCGACGGATTAAGCATACACTTACAGAACGACACGATTATTGTGAAACAAAGCATTGAAGAGGAGGAAGAATGATGAGACAACTGACCTTATTCCTTATGTTAGTCACCACTTTGGTTGTACGAGCACAAATCACGCATCATTTTCACAACACACCTTTACTTAAGGCCCTTCAAAGCATCAACCAGGAACAGGCCGACTACTCCATCGACATTCTCTCCGACGGACTCGACAGCCTCCGCACATCTGTCAAAGTCACGAACCTCAACGTACCCGACGCCGTGAAGCGTATCTGCAAGAACCAGCCCGTGAAAGTGAAAATCCACGGAAACAGCATTTCCATACAGTACAAGCCGAAGAAAGACAACAAGATGATTGTGCTAACTGGAAAGGTATATGATCATCTGACACATCTTGAACTGCCCCACACAATTCTCCGCCTACTGACACCAGATGGGCTGGTCATCGACTCGTGCGAAGCACTTTCACATACACAGTATGGCAACGGTTCCATCATCGAACACAGTGACTTTGCGTTCCGAATTCCAGCACGTCCAGCCAGTTACATCATTCAGGCCAATTACGAGGGATTCATGACCACCGAGATGCCTTACGAATTCGACAACATCTACCGACGGGAACAGAGACGTGATTTGCCACCCGTCTATCTAAAACGCATAATCAAGTCGTTGATGCTGCCCGAGGTGAATGTCACCGCCTCAAAAATCCAATTCTACTACAAAGGAGATACACTCGTGTTCAACGCCGACGCCTTTGAACTGGCCGAGGGCTCGATGCTCGACGCTTTGGTACGCCAGTTGCCAGGCATCGAACTGAAGGAAGGCGGACGTATCTACCACAACGGCAAATACGTCGATGCACTGCTGCTCAATGGCAAGGACTTCTTCCGCGGCGACCACACCATCATGCTCGACAACCTGCCCGCCTACACCGTGAAGGACATACAAATCTACGACAAGTGGGGTGAGCAGAGCGAGTTCCTCGGACAGCATGTCATGGGCGACAACCGATACGTAATGGACGTGAAACTGAAGAAAGAGTACAGCATAGGCACACTCGCCAACGTAGAGGCTGGAGAGGGCACAGAAGAGCGGTGGCTGGCACGACTCTTCGCCCTTCGTTTCTCCGACCACTCTCGCATCGCTGTATATGGTGCGGCCAACAACCTGAACGGCGACCGCAAACCCGGCGAAAGTGGCAGTTGGGACCCACAACGACTGCAGGATGGCGGTGAGCTGACTCATAAACAAACAGGCCTGGACTACAACGTGGATGACCGTGACAAGGTGTGGGCCATCAACGGCAACGTGCAACTGACACATACCGACCTCGACCGACAGACCCACACTAACCGTCAGAACTACCTCGCCTCGGGCGACACCTACGAACGGATGCCCCATGCCCAGCGCAACAAGAACCTGCGGCTCATCAGCGGTCATGTCTATACCCACAACTTCAAGATGTGCCAGCTACTCATCCAGCCCTCTATCCAATACAACAAGTTCGACAACAACAGCAACAAACTCTCCACTGCCCTCTATGAGAACGACAGTCTCATCCACCGCAACTTGCAACGCGGCATCACCGAAGGCCACGACTTCAACGGCACACTACGTATGCAGAGCACCTTCAAGTTCCGACACAGCCCCGACTGGATGTCCTTGCGTACAGAAGCCAGCTATAACGAAAAAAAAAAAGACGGATATCAACGGCAACATGTCAACTATTCCGCAAGGTCCTCACAGGAGACGACCACACTCAACCGCTACCAACGCAACCATCCCGACCATTCATGGAAAGCGGGGGCTTATAGTACCTACCAAATCAACTTTACCGACCTCATCCGTCTGCAACTCAGCGCTGACTACACCCACAACGACCATCAACGAGAGTCCTCGCTCTTCGATATCGACACCACCTACGCACTCGGACAGTTGCCATCCGTCCACGAATATGAACAACACATCGACCGACGCAACAGCTATACGAGCCATTTCACCGAAGACATTTATGAGTTCAGTCCCCGTCTGCTCTTCAACTCCTATACCGACAATGAGGACTATACAAAGAAATGGTGGTCGCAACTCGGATTCCCCATCACCCTGAATCACCAACGGATGGAGTATCAGCGCGGAGCAATTGACACCACCGTCGTACGCAACACCATGCCCATTAACATCTGGGACTGCTTCGTGGAGTACGTACAAAGATCCAAGAAGACTGGCAACGCCTTCAAACTCAGTCTCCAATACATCGCCACAACACAAACACCAGACCTGCTGAACCTCATAGACATGCACGATGACACCGACCCGCTCAACATCCACCTTGGCAACAATCATCTACACAACGCCATCAACCACCAATTCTCCTTTGGACACAAGTGGAGTAACGAAAACCACCAAGAGACCTCCCACCATTATGCATTAGGCTACTCTTTCGTGCAAAACGCACTCGCCATGGGCTACCAGTACGACCGCAACACGGGAATACGCACTTGGCAGGCCGACAACGTGAACGGCAACTGGGATGCCGATGCCTATTACTATTTCAACACTGCTATCGGCAAGAAACACCCCTTGCGTCTCCGTTTCAACCCCAGCATCCGTTACCGCCACAGCGTGGACTTGGTGGACCAGCGGCACAGCACCGTCAACTCGTTCCAACTCAGCAATACATTGAACCTCTCGTACAAAATAGGAGAGAACTCGTTCAGTCTCAATAGCACCACACTATGGCAGCGATTCACCAGCAAGCGCACAGATTTTGAAACTCAAGAACCGCTCACGCTCACGAACGGCATGACTGCACTGCTGAAACTCCCATGGAAGTTGGAGGTAAGCACCGACCTCACCCTCTACACCCGCACAGGTTATGCCGATTCTCGACTCAACACCACCGACTTTGTGTGGAATGCCCGTCTCTCGCGTCCTTTCTGCAAAGGAAAGTTGTTGGTGATGCTCGACGGTTTCGACATCCTCGGCCAGCTTGACAACGTTACCCGTACTCTCAATGCCCAAGGTCGTACCGAGACCTACACCAACGTCCTACCCCGTTATGTGCTCCTACATGTCGTCTATCGGTTCAACAAACTGCCGAAAAAAAGACAGTGAGTGCAGATGCAAACAAATTGCAAACTGTGTTTGCATGTAAAAATGAGGAAATAACAGTAATTTTGTATTATGATATACAAAACTACAGACATGAAGCAACCAATATTAATTCTGACTTGCTGCCTACTACTCATCTGTTGCGACCATCACTACGGGAAAGACAAAGCCTTTTTTCTGGAGGGAGTATGGACACTACGACAAGTGAAATCTCCCGAAGGGTATATCACTGACTACCCCATGGAAAACAGTACCACATGCCACATCTATGACAGCGACAGCACACTCTACGAATGTACCCTATCTGCCACAGCCACTGGGATGGTAGTGGTGCCAAGAGACAAATTCGAAATCACACTGATTGACCGCGGCGACAGTTATCTCTATTTAGAGGGTGATGACCCACGTCCGCTGACAATCTTGAACGACACGAGCATCATCATCCAGAGGTACGGTATGCAATATACATGGGTTCGGACGAAAGATATCGCTGAAAACTGGGGCGACGACATCCTCGGCATACTCCAGTCGGACAATCAAGACGGGGCAGACAGCGATATCCACCGCTATGTGCTCTCCACCAAAGAACGTCATCAAGCGAATGTCATTCATGGTTTTGCTGCCTTCTCTACCTTCATCATTCTTGTTGCGCTGTTCATCGCTCAGATGGCTTTTGTCAACAGGAGAGAACGACGAAGACTACAACTCCAACTGCAACAAATCCATGAGGTACAAGAGAACCGTCCAGCATCAGTGAGGCAAGTCATCGCGACGGTGGAAAACGAGTTTTTCGCTTCCGATGACTACCACACACTGCAACAACGCATTTCTTCAGGCCAACAACTGAAAGAACAAGAATGGACAGAGATAGAAGAGCAACTGAAGCGTGTTTATCCTGGCTTTAGCAGTCAACTGAGGTCGCTTTACGCTATGTCGGAACTGGAGTACCAAGTATGCCTGCTCATCAAACTGCATATTTCACCGACAGAAATCGCCACTGTGCTGTCGCGCGATGTCAGCACAATCAGTACGATACGTAGTCGACTGTTTTACAAGGTCTTCGGGCGAAAAGGCGGTGCCAAGGACTGGGACGATTTCATCCTTTCTATCGGAACTTGATAGTTTGCAAAATGTTTGCAAGTGAAATGCAAAGTAAAAGCAAACGCAAAAACTTGCTTTCTGCCGGCTCGGCACTATAACTTTGCCAACGGAATCGCAATCGTTTCGTGACTCCAACAATAATCATCAAAAAGTATTAACTAAAAAAACGTAACGCTTATGAAACGAGTAAAATTATTTCTGATGGCAGCCACAATGGTATGGGCTGTCCAACTGAACGCCCAAACAACACGTGTGGACGACAAGGAACTCATCGGTGCCTGGACACTGGAATGGATGCAGTTTGACGGAGAGAAGAAAATCGTATGTGGTAAAGACTCCAAGTACACGCAATTCAAATACTATGGACCAGATGGTGAGTATGCGTGTGCCGAGATTGCCTTGAATAAAGAAGGTAAATGCGTGGTGATGCCTCATGAGTATGGCAAATACACATTCAAAGAAGGTGTCTATAGCGAGATGGGACGCCCAGCCGTCAAGCCCACCGACATGGTGCTCGTTGACAAGACCCATTTCAAAGGTCGCTGGATGAACCGAACTGACTCATGGAAGAAACAGACCGGCATGCCCGACAAAGTGGTGAAGTACATCGTGAACTGTTGCAAACTGAAGAATACGCCCGCCGATGTTGAGCAACTCATGAAGGAATACATGTTTGAAAAATAGCAGTTCCTCTCATCGAAATGAGTTAAACTATTTCTTTACTCGTCTTTCGGAAGTAAAAATGGAAGTAAACTCGCTACGCTCTTGGGAGTTATGTGCTTTGCACAGGACGATAGCATTTAATTGCTGTAGTATTGTCCAGCACGAAAGTGCTTAACTTCCAGCCAGCACTGCTGGCTTAACTCCCTATTTAACTTCATTTTATAACTTCCGAAACTTCAGTTTCTTTATTGTATTGAGATTGATTGACTGTTCAATAATTAGGAAAGGGAAGTCAAATCTTCTTACCATGGGTATGAGATAAGAAAACATTAGTAAGTTGAAACAAAAAATCAAGAGGCTCCGCTTGCGGATGCCAGGCCCTCGTGCTGTCGTGATGACCGTGCGAGGTGCTGCCGTAGAGAATCCTGTCTATGATATTCTTTTTCTTTCATGAAAAAAACAGACATTACTTGGCAGTGTCAGCAAAGATGTGTATTTTTGTATGCTGAATCAGACATTTATCAACACAATTATAACCAATCATGAGAAAAGCAATTTTAATGCTCTGCCTTCTTCTGGCTGTATGCCCGTCGATGATGGCGCAGAAGAAAAAGAAACAGCAACCCGCAGAACCCGAAAAGAAAGAGGTGAAACTGAATTACAAGAACGGCCTGATGAACGTGGCCAAAGACAAGGAAAACTGGTTTTTCCAGATTCCTGACTCCCTCTTGGGACAACCCATCCTGACCGTCACCCGTTATGCCTCAACCCCTGTAAGTGCCGGCACATACGGTGGCGAGATGGCCAACAGCCAAGTGCTCTACTGGGAGAAGGTAGATAATACGAAGATGCTACTCCGTTCTATGATGTACGACGCAGTGGCCGACCCTTCGGACACCATAGCAATGGCCGTGCGTGTGAGCAACGAGGACCCCATCGTTGGCGCCTTCAAGATTGAAGCCACCGACAAGGACAAGAACGGACAAAAACTCTACAAACTGAACGTAGGCGGTTTCCTCAACGGCGACAACCAAGTCATCAGTCTTGACCAAAGCGGTAAGAACACTTTCGGCGTGACTGGCCTCATGGGCGACCGTTCCTATATCAAGTCCATCAACACCTACCCCATCAACACTGAGGTGAAAACCATCAAAACCTACGCTTCCAAACCTGGCAACTCACTGACCGCAGGAAGGGAGACGGGTGCAGTGACACTGGAACTGAACATCTCCTTCGTGGCACTGCCCAAGGAACCCATGCAAGCCCGCTATTTCGACTCACGCGTGGGGTACTTCACCGACGGACATACCCTCTACAGCGACAAACAACAACAGGTGAAATCCATGCGTCCCATCACCCGCTGGCGACTGGAGCCCAAGCAAGAGGACATCGCCAAGATGCGACGTGGCGAACTGGTGGAACCCAAGAAACAGATTGTCTATTACATCGACCCCGCCACCCCAAAACAATGGCGCAAGTATCTCATCCAAGGCGTTGAAGACTGGAATGTGGCTTTCGAACAGGCTGGTTTCAAGAACGCCATCACCGCCAAGGAATGGCCCAACGACTCGACGATGAGCCTGGAGGACGCTCGTTTCTCCGTCATCCGCTACCTCGCCTCCCCCATCTCCAATGCCTACGGACCTCAAGTCCACGACCCACGCAGCGGCGAAATCATCGAGAGTCATATCGGCTGGTACCACAATGTGATGCAACTGGTGCACGACTGGTACATGATACAGGCTGGTGCTGTGGATGAACGCGCACGCAAGATGAAGTTCGACGACGAACTGATGGGCGAGCTCATCCGTTTCGTGAGCAGTCATGAGGTGGGTCACACCTTAGGACTGCGTCACAACATGGGCGCGAGCAGCGCTACCCCTGTTGACAGCCTTCGCGACAAGGCTTGGGTGGAGAAGAACGGACACACCTCCTCCATCATGGACTACGCCCGCTTCAACTACGTGGCACAACCCGAGGACGGTATCAGCGAGGTGGGCATTTTCCCGCGCATCAACGACTACGACAAGTGGGCCATCCGTTGGGGCTACAGCCCGATGTACAACGACTACATGCCTCATGATTCAGAATACAAGTACCAGTTGATGGATCCCGAGAGCGAACGACGTGCACTGAACAAGATGACAGTGGAACAACTCGCCAAGAGCCGTCGTTATTGGTTTGGCGGTGAGGGTTACGACAACGACCCATTGGCTCAGACCGAAGACCTCGGCGACGACAACATGAAAGCCAGCGACTACGGAGTGATGAACCTCAAACGCATCGCCCCACGCCTCGACGACTGGGTGTATGAGGAAGGCAACTTAGGTGAGAACCTGTCGCAAGCCTACAGCAGCCTGACCGGTCAGTTCAACCGCTACATCGGACACGTGATGAACAACATCGGCGGTGTCTATCACAACTACAAGAGTGTGGAGCAACGAGGAGCCGTCTATACACCAGTAGAGCGCGACCGCCAGGTGCGTGCACTGGAGTGGCTCGACCAAAACGTGCTGACCGAACCCACATGGATTATCTCCTACCCTTACATCAAACGCATCACCAGCAACCCGCAGAATATCACGCTGCAGTTCGGCAACCGCGTAATCAGCAAACTCTTCTCGCCAAACACCATGCAGTACATCTGCACGAACAACACTTACAAGCCTGAGGAGTATGTGCGCGACATCGTGAACAAGGTGTTCAAAGAGACCACCACAGGACAAGCAGTCACACCCTATCGCATTGCCTTGCAGAGAGAAGCTGTAGCCCTAACCATCAGTGCATACCAAACGACCAGCGGTTCTATAAGCTCTATCTCCATTTGCACACCCTACATCTACGATATGCTGATGAAAATCCAGCAACGCCTACGTGCCGCATCGTCTTCCGACAACACCACCAAGATGCACTACCAGGCTATGCTTCAGGACATCAAACGCTGCCTTGAGAACAAATAAGAATAAGTATTTACAAATATACTTTAATACGTATATAAATATGAGTAAATTTGAATTGATTACCTTGCCATACGCTGCCGACGCGCTTCAACCCGTCATCAGCCCTGAGACAATAGCCTTTCACCATGGCAAACACTTGCAGGCTTACGTGAACAACCTCAACAACCTGATTGCCGGCACGAAATTCGAAGGTATGACACTTGTGGATATCGTGAAGCAATCGGATGGCGGTGTGTTCAACAACGCTGGACAGATACTCAACCACAACCTCTATTTCGAGGCATTGCAAGCCCCACAGGACGACAACCAGCCCACAGGCAAGATTGCCGCCGCCATCGCTGAGCAGTTCGGCTCGTTTGCCGACTTCAAGCAGCAATTCCAGCAACAAGGGGCAAGCCTCTTCGGCTCGGGCTGGATTTGGCTGTCGGAGGATACCGACGGAAGACTCGTCATCTCACAAGAAACCAACGCCCAGAACCCTGTCACCAAAGGACTCGTTCCCCTGCTCACATTCGACGTGTGGGAACATGCTTACTATGTGGACTACCGCAACCGCCGTCCCGACTACCTCAGCGCGATGTGGAGCATCGTCAACTGGGATGTGGTGAATCAACGAATGAAATAGAGTAACCGACAAACAGTATAGGATTATGCGACATCTACTCATCTCCTTGTCTCTGTTGTTCTATGCAGGAACCATCTCAGCGCAGACTAAGAACACATCAGAAGACATACTTCAAAAGACCGACCCTGTGGCCATGAACGCTTTCATCGACAACCTGATGTCGCGCATGACCTTGGAGGAGAAACTCGGACAACTCAACCAACACCCAGGTGGTCAAATCGTGACGGGCGCGCCCTTGGAGTCTCCTACTGGTAAACTTATTGCTGAGGGTAAACTGGGCTCTGTGTTCAACGTGAAAGGAGTGGACGAAATCCACGCCATGCAAAAAGTGGCTGTGGAGAAAAGCCGCCTCGGCATTCCTCTCTTAGTGGCGATGGATGTCATCCACGGTTTCGAGACAATGTTTCCTGTGCCTTTAGGCGTGGCTTGCACCTGGGATATGGACGCCATCTACGAGTCTGCCCGCATCGCTGCCGAAGAGAGTGCCGCGAATGGTGTGGCATGGACTTTCAGCCCAATGGTAGATATCGCCCTCGACTCACGGTGGGGCCGCCAAGCCGAGAGTGCCGGCGAAGACCCCTACCTGGGCAGCAAAGTGGCTGAGGCCATGGTCCGTGGCTACCAGACCCGGATTATGGCGTGTGTGAAGCACTTCGCGCTCTACGGCGGTGCAGAGGCTGGCCTGGACTACCAAACGGTGGATATGAGCCGCCAGCGCATGTACAACCAGTATTTTCCACCCTACAAGGCAGCGGTGGACGCTGGTGTGGGCAGTGTGATGTCTTCCTTCAACATCGTTGACGGCATTCCCGCCACCGCCAACCGTTGGTTGCTCGACGACGTGCTTCGCCGCCAATGGGGTTTCAAGGGACTTCTGGTGACCGACTATGCTTCCATCGCCGAGATGAGCATCCACGGGCTTGGCCAGTTGAAAGAGAACAGCATACGCGCCCTTCTCGCTGGCACCGACATGGACATGTGTGCCAACGGTTTCATCGGAACCTTGGAACAGTCGCTCAAGGAAGGCAAAGTGACTCAGGCTGACATCGACCGTGCCTGCCGTAACGTATTGGAAGCGAAATACAAGTTAGGTTTGTTCGACGACCCCTACCGTTTCGGTGACAAGAAGAAAGCCAAAGCCATCACCTACTGCAAAGCCCACAGAGACGCTGCACGCCGCATCACTGCAGAAAGTTTCGTGCTGCTGAAGAACGACGCTGTGAATGGCAAGTCTCTGCTCCCATTGAAGAAACAAGGCACCATCGCACTGATAGGTCCATTGGTCGATACCCGTACCGACATCGCCGGCACATGGTCCACAGTGCAGGCGCCTGAGAAATACAAGACCCTTCGCGAGGGATTCCAAGATGCGCTCAAGGGAAAAGCCACCCTGCTCTGCACCCAAGGATGCAACCTTCTCGACAACCAGAAAACCCAGGAGATGGTAGCACGCGGTCATGGCAACGAACCCATTCCGTTCGTAGATGCTGACGCCGCTCTGGCAGAAGCTGTAGCAGTAGCCAAGCAAGCCGACGTGATTGTCTGCGCCATGGGTGAATGCGCTTGGATGAGCGGTGAGGGCACAAGCCGCAGCATATTGGAACTCTATCCCCCACAGCGCCGTTTGCTTGAGGCCTTGACTGCTCTTGGCAAACCCATCGTGCTGCTCAACTTCGCTGGCCGCGCCACAGCACTGCAATGGGAGGACGAACATCTGCCTGCCATCATGAACGTGTGGTTTGGTAGCGAGTGCGCCGACGCACTGTGTGATGTACTATTCGGTGAAGTGTCGCCTTCTGGCCGTCTGACAGTGTCAATGCCCCGCGTGACGGGTCAAGAACCACTGTACTACAACCACTTGCCCTCAGGGCGTCCAGTGGCTGACGGCAGCAAGGATTATTCGGTTTTCACTGGTAACTACATTGATGTAGCACAAGGTGCTCTCTATCCTTTCGGTTACGGACTCACCTACAGCCAGTTCACTTACAGCGCACCACGTCTAAGCGCCACGAAAATGACCACTAACGGCAGTGTGGATGTGAGTGTCACTGTCACCAACACTGGCCAGCGCGAAGCGACAGAAGTGGTGCAGCTCTACATCCACGACCGCGAGGCAAGCATCAGTCGTCCGGTAAAGGAACTGAAGGACTTCAGCCGCATCACACTCAAACCAGGAGAAAGTAAGGACGTGGTGTTCAAAATCACACCCGACAAACTCAGCTTCTACAACTACGACCTGCAATACGTACTCGAACCAGGCGAGTTCGACATCATGACCGGCCCCGACAGCCGCAATGTGCAGAGCGCGACACTGAAAGTGGAATAATCAAACTATAGGAGTAAACGGAGTCTTCTGATTTGTTCAGCATCTTCCGTTTACTCCAACTACTCCGATTTCTCTGAAAAAGTTTAGAATAACCATGACAAAGACAATACAAATCATCAAAGGCCATTTCGAAAGCCAGCAACCGCTGCAACTGGCACCAGCCATCAAGGCGGGTTTCCCCTCTCCTGCCGACGACTACCATCATGACAGACTCGACTTCAACCGCGACCTCATCCGTCATCCCGAAGCCACCTTCTACGGGCGCGTGATGGGCGACTCGATGATTGATGCCAGCATCTGTGACGGTGATATCGCCGTCATCGACCGTTCCATAGAGCCTAAGGACGGCGATATTGTGGTGGCGTATGTCAACGAGGAGTTCACCATCAAATACCTTGACCTCACCCATAAGAACGAAGGCTATATCGAACTCAGACCTGCCAACAAGAACTACTCGCCCATACGTATCAATGCTGACGATGACTTCGAGGTATGGGGCGTGGTGCTATGGACCATCAAGTCCATGCACAACGCATAGCCAATGTTCAAAAATGCGATTGAGCGAGGGCAGAGCCAAGCTGGCTTGAGCTATGCTGAGCGTGAGCATTTTATCTAATGGTCAATGGTTAATGGTCAAAAATGCGATTAAACGAGAGCAGAGCCGAACTTGTTCAGGCTATGCCGAGTGTGAGCATTTTAGGCGAAGCCAATGTTCAATGATATCCCCATGTACGGCATTATCGACTGCGACAACTGTTACGTTTCCTGCGAGCGAGTTTTCCGTCCCGACCTGAACGGAAAGCCCGTGGTGGTGCTATCGAACAACGACGGTTGTGTGGTAGCACGCAGCAACGAGGCCAAACGCATGGGCATCAAGGCAGGCACCCCCTATTACCAATTGGAAGAGCAGTTCCCAGGCCAGAAGATTGCCGTTTTCTCTTCCAATTACGAACTCTACGGCGAACTGACCGGCCGTGTGGTGGATATCATCCGCAAGGAAGTGCCGGCCTATTTCCGCTATTCCATCGATGAATGCTTCGTCTATTTAGACGGCATGGAGCAGTTCGACCTGAAGCAATGGGGCGAGGGACTGCATAAGAAAATCCGTCAGTATGTGGGTGTTCCTGTGAGCATCGGGCTGGCCCCCAACAAGACATTGGCCAAGATAGCGTCCCATTTCGCGAAGAAATACCAAGGTTACCGCCACTGCTGCATGATTGACACGGACGAGAAACGCCGCAAAGCACTCCGACTCATCCCCATAGACGATGTGTGGGGCATCGGCCGTCAATACACCAAAAGACTGAAGAACATGGGCATTAACACGGCATACGATTTCGCTGAGTGTCATTTGGACTGGGTAAGGGTGACGTTCCGCAACATCGTGATAGAGAGAACTTGGCGTGAACTCAACGGTGAGGACTGTGTGCCGAACGAACAACTGGCAAATAAAAAGAGCATCTGCACCAGCCGCAGTTTCAATGGCATGGTCAGCGATTTCGCCACACTCCGCACCCATGTCTCGAACTATGCCGCCAGATGTGCGGAGAAACTACGCGCACAGCATACTGTGGCCACTATAGTTTCAGTCTTCATCCACACCAATCCTTTCCGAGAGGACCTGCCCCAATACTACAACTTCATGGAGCGACGTCTGCTCACGCCCACCAATTCCACCATGACCATCGTTCAGACAGCCATCAAGGTGTTGCAGGAGCTGTTCCAAGAAGGCTACAAGTACAAGAAAGCAGGGGTTATCGTCATGGGCATTGGTCCCAACAGCCCTATCCAGCACGACTTGTTTGATTACAATGCCGAGCAATTCGAGAAGATGAAACGCATCGATGCCGTGGTTGACCGCATCAACCGGTTGCATGGCACAGAGACCATAGTATTAGGAGCGCAACAATACACCCGTCCCGACGGAAAGGGAAAAGCCGATGTGTTCGCCAATGCCATCAAACACGACTTCCGCAGCAAGAACCCCACCACACGCTGGAGCGAAATCATCATCCTGAAATAACATCACTACACTCCTTCAGTCCATTCGAATCCCATTACAAACTTCGGTATCATCTTACAGACCAATTTGAAGTACTTTCTATTTCACTCTCCATCATAGTTATACACACATTTCGATTTCTCGTAGCCACTGCTGATAATCAGACTGTCGGCGCCTTGAAAGACACTCAGCACGACAGTGGAATATTCGGGATAACCGTCGGGATGCTTGTCATAGCAACGGTGCTTGCCGCCATTGGGACCTCCCCGATGGACGTAACGAAACAGCGTCAGGATGCCGTTTCCACGGTTGTGGACAAGCAGCGTGTCGGGAGTGCTGTCTTCATAGCCAAAGGTGGTGATGGCCTGGCACACTGCATGGATGGTGTCCAGGGGGTCTTCTGCTGTCAGCGGGAGGAACTCAAAGGTGGTATTCCCATCGACTTCACGATAGATGCCCATCCGTGGCAGTTGGTTCGCCTCGCTGACAGGTAGGTCGATACAGAAGACGTTCCGCAGCCGCCCTGTGTCGTTTAGCACGGCCAACTGTACGCCTGTCATGGCGCGTCCCTCTGGGCTCATCAGCACGTCATAGAGATGATTCACGCACTCCTCTTGCATCGTGGGCATAGGGTAGGTGTCTTCGCCACCGTTGCCATCGGGCTTGCTGCCACAGGCGACCATCATCAACGTCACAGCCACCATGGCTGCGACTAACAATCGATGGAACTTCAATACTTTCATGATTCGTTCTTTATAAAAGGGTTTTTTCAATCTCGAAATATATCCACACATCATCCTATTTTGAGAACCGTGCGGTACATCTCCTTGGTAATCTCCTCGTAGGTGAGGCCGATAGCATTGAGGGCACTCTGAGCCGTCTTGACATCTGTGCTACCATCCACGGCCAACTTCCTCAGCACAGCTATGCCGTTGCGCAGCGTGCCGGAAATCATGCTTCCGCCGTTCGTGCCCATGCGGGCGATGTCGCGCGCGTCGAGCAAATCAAAGACCTTCACCTGCTGGCGGCAGCCTTCCATCAGTTCACTGATGGCTGAGGCCTGAAGGTCAAGCGAGTCATTACCGGCCTTCTTGGCGGCCTTCATCAGCTTCTCGGCAATGTAGAAGCGCTCCTGACCCTTATAAAGCACAGCCTCTGCCACCTTCTCGGGATTAGTCAGTTTCTGACCCTGTAGCGCCTTCTCGATCATCTTCGGAAGATCTACACCATAGCTCTCGGAATGTCGCAGCACGTCCTGGACTACAGTCTGGTCCATCTTCTTGGCAAACTCCCTCGCAGCGTCGTTAGTAGCCTTCATGATGGCGGAGGAACTCTGGCGGGTGCCGAGTTTGGCTACCTCGTAAAACTCTTCGGCGTAGATCTGCTGCGTAATACGCTGAGGGAAATACACCTTATTGCCTGTCACTTTGTCGATGTAATAATAAGTGATGTCTCGGTCGAACGTGACGCTTTTGCCGCTTAGCAACTTTGCCTTGTCTGATGTCGTAGCACCGTAGATTACCACTTCATCAGGCTTCAAGTCTGGCCGCAACTTCGACAGACGTTGCTGCACACGTTTGTCAGTGGCTTTGTACACCTTGTCCAGGTGGCTGTTCAGCACCTTTCGACACTCACCGAAGTTCACATTGTTGTTCGCCACTGCAATGGTCTCGATGTTGCTCTGCCCCTTCAGCATCATCATGGTCTGCTTGTCCTGTTGACAACGGATAATGGCCTCGTTTCGGCGCATGAGGTTAGCCTCTGTGGGGTTATTCTTCAGGGCGTCGATGGAGTCCTGCAACTCCTTCAGGTTTTTCTGAGCACGCTTACGACCGTACTTGATGGCTTCGTCGCTGTATTCAGAGTTCTTGAGGGGATTCTTCTTGGCTTCCTTCAACAGCTCGTCGGCCTTCTTGGTTGACTGTGCGTTACGGGTCTTCGCGTTCTCGGCGGCCTGGAACTTCTTGCCGAACTCCTTCACCGAGTTGATTTCCTTGAGCACCAAGTTCTTCGCATCGGTCTTAGTCAGGTTCCATGTGTTCTTGATGTCGCCGCCACTCTTCCAGTAGTTCTTCGCCATGCTTGTGCCGAGGCTCATCGCCTTCTCCACCAAGTACGTCTTCGTCACCTGCCAAGCACCAACGGTGAAAGCACCAAAAACACTGTTGCCACCCTTGTCCACGTAGTCTTTCATCTGGCCCACCACCTCGATGGCGCCGACGGCTAAGTCGAACGCACCAAACGTGGCCACGCTGGCAAACAGTTTCGGGAACGTTCCCATGTCGTTGATGGTGGTACGCATGCTCTTGAAGAACTCCCAGCATACCTCCTCAAGGTTATCGCAGGCCACCAGAGTATGTTGGTTCGCATTGCCCTGCTCGCCTTCCAATACGTTGTGATAGGTCTTTTGTATGGCCTTCACGTTGCGACGGTCGAAACCGAAGTGGCCGTCCTGCTGGTACGCTTCCAACTGCAGTTGGATGTACTGCACCAGCGGAGCCAGGCGGTCGCCAAGGCCCATGACGCTAATATCATGGTCTATGCTCTCCAATACGTCGCGTATGCGGTTCTGCTCTTTCTGCCACTCGGCTAACTCGATGGCGCTCTTGAACGAGGGCCGCGCCTGCGACAGCAGTCGGACAACACGCTTGAACGTCAATTCCACACCGCCGATGTGGCTTTTCACCTCTATAACGGCATTGATGCGGTTAGGAGCATTGAGCACGCCACGGCGGCAGCGCAAACGGTACGATGGGGAACCATTAGCGGAACTGCGGATGACGAGCTGCAGACCGAGTTTGTCCACCTGCTCCTGATCGCTCTTGTGCAGTGCGGTCACCTTAAAGTCATCGGGGTTGGCGCTTACGACAGGGTTAATGACGACAAGCTGGTTCTTGTCCTCGTCGTAATCGAACAAGCGCAGTGAACAGCGCGTCTCAGCAGGTGTGTATTCCTTGTCGTCCATCTTCACCACGTCCTGTGCATCGGCGTGGTGGACGGGATCGTACTCCTCCAGGTAGCAGCCCACGTCGTTGCCGTCCATCTGGAAGGCCAGGCCCATATAGAAACGGTAAAGTGGCAGACGGCCCTTGACGACCAGGCCTCCCTTGCTCTTGGCTTCCACATCTATGTAATAGGTGAGGAAGTCACCAGGCATATACTCCTCATTCTCATTCACGTCCTGCCACAGGTCGGTAATGACGGCGTTCCACAGTTGGGCCTTGGCGTCCCACTCTGCCTTGGCTTTGTAGTCGGCATTATTGCGTTCCTTGCCCCGGACAGTCACAGTCACGTCTGCGTCGCTGCCCTCGATGCCCTGTACGTAGAACGGAAGCCTCACCTCCTTCTGGTGACAGGCTGGCAGAGTCAGGTTTTCCTGACCGAACACCACCATGCTTGCCTTGACTTTGAAGTGTATGCGGTTGGTATAACTGGCACCGGCAGAAGCTACCCGGAACTGCACGACAGCCTCCTCGGGCGGCGTTTCCCAGTTGGGAGCCTGCACCAAAGCGCATTTCCAACCGTTGATGATACCTTCCTCCTCCACGGCTGTATAGCCGTCGTCGGCAAAGATATGAATCTTACTCGTCAACTGCTTATCGACATACTCAGGGCCATCGGCAGGGTGACGCACAATACAGGCACTTACCCGTTGGGGAGCATCGCCGGCTACCAGTGTGTCGCCGAAATCCTTGTAGAGTTCCATCTCCAAAAAGTCAGGGGTGTCAGCGTCGTCATTACCCTCGTCATCTCCCTCGTTCTGTTTCTTGTTCTTTCTCCTTCTGCGCAACCATTCGGCTCCACCTATCAGCACACCGCCGATAATCACAGGAATGATGTACCGTTCCGCACCGCCGTTCTCATTGGCCTTGTTGTCCTCCTCGTAGTGCAAACCATCATTGCCATCGAGCGTCAGTTTCAGATAGACATGTGTCTCGGTGACATTACTGCCTAACTGGACAGTGCTGAAGGCAGTGACCATCAGTACGGAGTCATTCGTTGAGGGGTCGGCCTTTTGGTAATCGGCACAGTTGAAGGTATAGACTACACGGTCGAGTGAGTTGTCGAAACCCGTGCTGCTCTTGGTGAACAATTTCTCATCATCGCTGCGCTCGGCATCGCCATTGTTGACTTGGTTGCCCATGAGCACATCGATCATCTTCAGTTGCAAGTCACGCTCTGAGCCGTTACACTCCAACCACTCCATCGTGATGGTGATGGTTCCATCGGGGGCAGCATGACCTTCGAGTTGGGCGTAATCAGTACCCTGACTGGAAGCGGCAATACCGCTGGCGCCTTCTATCGTGAAGCGCACCTTATATTCCCCGCCAGCATGGGTCTGGTCAATGGAAAAAGGCTTTGTTCTTGCCTCGTCACCATCATCCGGGCCGGCTACCGTGGGGAGCACAAACGTCAAAAGCAGGGCAATAAGAGCCAAAAGGACTTTCGTGAAAAGTTCGGTCAGCATACTATTTCTACCTTAAGTCATCTAACTTGACTGTTTCCACATTGCCAAGTTTCATTCTTATTTTTTCTGAGCCGTCAAAATACAAACTGATGGAGCCGTCGGGATTTGCATAGAAATAGTCATTTGTATGAGGCCTATCCAAATCGATGTCGTCATCTTCGTATGGTTTCCAATCCATCTCTTTCATAAATACTGCATAGATACTGAAACCACAATAGCCGACAAAGCCTCTCCCCATGGGTTTTTCATCAGCTAAATAGGTGGTTCTGGCAACAATCATCTTATTCTCGCCTTCGTACGGCTCAAGCTGAACACTCATGGAATGTGTCTCGCCATTATTTTCCAACCTATAGCTATAGGTACCGAATTGAGGAGCGTTGTCCTCATATTTCTCAGGGAAGCCTTCTTTCTTGATAATTGCCGCCATACTGGCTTCATCCTTACACTTTTCATAGTCGCGGCTGAGCAGCGTGTTCGTGCCGCTACCCTTAAACGGTACCGTGCGCTCCAGAGTATAGTGTTTGCCGTCGTCTATCATCAGGATCGACTCACGGTCGGGACGAGCGAAGAAGTAATTACGGGGATTTCCACCTATTTCCTCTTCGTTTTCGTAAATACCATAGATGCTGTTGCCACAGTAGGCATAGACTCCTTTGAACTTCGAACGGCTACCCAGCTTCATGGCTGCATTACCCACCACCTTGCCATTCTGAGCCGGTTCAAGGGAAACGGTAATCGCAACACCATGTGTCCTGACTTTGTAGTCGCCGCCAAGGGGGGCCACGTCGTCAGTAGTCTGGGGAAAACCAATGGCCACCTGTAGTGAATCAACAGACGACTGACTCATGACACGCTCAAATTTCGCGGGATCCTGACCTTCTTTTCCGCCATCCTCTTCGTCACTGCAGGCTTTCACTAACAACGTCCATAGAACGAAGAAAACACCCAAGCCGATAATCCATCCAAGGATATGCTTCAGACAGCTACCTTTCTTTTTCTTCTTCTCTGATTGCTGTTTTTCAAATTCTTTCTCGGCTTTTTCCTTTTTTGCGATCATGTCGCTCCAGACACCAGCACTCTTCTCACGACGTGGCGGAGTGTCGTCTTGGTGAGGAGCATCCTCACGCTGGAGGAGTATTCGTTCCCGTCGCGGGGGAACCTTTGTGTTGTCATCAGTTCCCTTCAACGGCGCACCACATGCATTACAGAACGAAGCGTCATCGTTGTTCTGGTGCCCACATTTTTCACAATATGCCATAACAATTTATGTAATAGAGTTTCGGAAGTTATAAAATGGAGTAAAATGGGGAGTTAAGCCAGCGATGCTGGTTGGAAGTCAAACACCCGTCGTCAGGTTGATGGAGTCGGTGTCGGGCCGTGGCAACAGTTCTTCATCGTCTGACAAACCGAAGGGTGCCGTCTGCACTTCATCAATCAATATGGAATCCTGTACATCTTTTTTAACACGCTCGTCCGAATGGTTTGACATGATGTAGTATATTCCATACATCATGAGAAGCCCAGGGATGGCCAGGATACAATAGATGATACATCCTTTCTTCCAACAGCTTTTCATAGTTTAAACTCTTTACACCACATTTTGTAAAATTCCTCAGTCCGCATATCGTCACGTTCATCGGCCTCAATAATTTGGCTGACCAACCAGTCGATGCTTTCAATAGTCCCCTTACGGTCCTTATCTTCCAAATTGTCGGTGAAGCGATGAGTCATGACCATGATCTCATCGATGGTACATGGGCGGTCTATACCGTCAAATAAGAACTCAATGGCATCAGATGAACCCTCGTGCATGCCGTCGAGGTATTCGTAAACCATGTCCTTGAATCTTTCAATATTCTCGCGCTCTTTCTCGGTGTAGTCGCCGTCGCAGTTTGCAAAGAACAAGGCAGTTTGCGCCGTAAGGCGTGTCAAACATAGCATGTGGAGGTCGTACTCATCCTCGATGTCGAAGATGCGGGCCAGACGTTCCATGAAATCATCGCTAAGGGCGATGGGTGCCACGTAATCATCCTCGTCGTCAGCTTGTCCCGACGACACTACTTCCTGTTCCATCATAGCGAGACGCTCTGCCCGGAGCTGTTCAGCCTTGCGCTCACGCTCTTCCTTCTCGGCTCTGCGCTCGGCACGCTCCTGTTCACGGTCAGCTTTTGCCTTGGATACCTTGTCCTTCACCTTGCCGAAGGCGTTTTCGGCCATGCTGACAATACTCACCATACCGGCTCCCAGGTTGCTGATGCCCTTGCCGAAGTTACTGGCCAAACGATTGAAAGTGCCATCCTCAACTCTTTTATTGATTCCCTCACTCATGCTGTTTGTAGCTTTGTTAATCAGATTTTTCAGAAATGATGCCATAATTTTATGATTTTTTGAAGTTATGTCTATCCGTCGTGTCTCCTCATTGCCACGATATACCATAATATTGTCAGCCTTAGCCATCTTGTGCTGTGGTTGGCATGACGATGGTCAGCAAAATAAACTGCCGTAAGAATTGTTTTGTAGTTTTGATAATAATAGTATGTTCATAGTTAGTTCTTAGGTAAACTATATGCAAATATATGCCCAAAGGGACAAATACAAACTTACAATTTTTGCATATCAACTGACATTGCAAGTTTTGTCAGTTGATTGAAGCCATCCATTCACTCGGAGTATTGCCCACAAGAGCCTTGAATGTACGGAAAAAAGATGTTTCGTTTGTAAAGCCTGAATTCAAGGCAATAGTAATCATCTTGGTATCTGGCTGATTTCGCATCAACTGCTTGGCGTACTCGATGCGGTAGCCATTGACAAACCGTGAGAAAGCGTATCCACGTTGTGCCTTGATACATTCTGAGACGGTGCGCGAACTCGTATGCAGGGCTTCTGCCACGTCGGCCACCTTCAGGTCGTTGCGCAGGAATACACGTTCCTGCTCCATCAAGGCCACAATGCGCTGTATGAGGATTTCGTTAACAGCGTATGTGCTTGTGTAATCTGCCGTTTCCGTTGTTTCTGCATTTTCTGCTGTTTCTGCATTTTCCGCTGTCTCTGCATTTTCCGCTGTCTCTACTGCCACCGGTGGTGCAGAGTTATCTGCGTACTTCTTACAGCGGCGCAGTGCAATTACTATACAGATGCCTATGGCAACCAACCCCAACATCCCTATTAGCGGCCAAAACTGTGAGAATGCGGTGGCGGTAGGGCTGTTTGGAGAGACATGCAGCAGCACTGCAGAGGATTGTGGCGTGAAGTTATTGTCGGAAAAACCACCTGCTATCAGTAGGTTGCCCTCGGCGGTAAGTACAGGAGTTTGCAACCCTACGTTCTCCAAAGGGTCTGTATAGTAGAGAGTGAGCGAGGCGGGATTGTGTGTATAGTCAACAGCAAGCACGTAAAACCGCTTGTTGCTCTCGCCGTTGCCAACGATATAGCCACGCTGGGCTTGACGGTCAACGATGACAGTAGTGAAATACCGAATAGTGTCAGACTGGCTGATGGTGGGTATAGGGCAGACTGTGGGCAGGATGGAGAATTGTCCGTTGTGGACTCGAGCGATGGCCACTTGTCCCTGCTCGTCGCACACGGCCATCAGATAGTCGTATTGGCCAGTGGCCTCATCGCCGATGAAACTGTCGGCACTGCGGTGCTCCGTCTTAAGGAGATGGCGCAGCGGTTTCCACTGTTCAAAGAAAGGTAGGGTGAAGGCATCACCCTTTAGACAGTCAATGACAATAGTGTCGAAGGGCTCTCCATATTCGTCTATGCCACCAAAGATGATGGCATCATCACGTCCCGTACGGAAAATATAAGGTAAGGTTCGCGCACAAGAAACATCCTTGACGTTCATACATTGTCTGGTGCCCTGGTAACACTCAATGCCGTCTTGGGCATACCAGTTGCCGCTTATAATCACCTTGCCACTGTCCATTTCCAGGCACTCAGCCCATGTGCGCTTTTTGTCAAGGCAACCATGTCCATCGAAGGTGTGCGTCTGAGGATCGTATAGTTCGAAGGCAAAGATTTGTCCTATGCCCAGATGCTGCTCGTGACCACCAGCAATGAACACCTGGCCATTGCGCATGGGGATGGCGAAACCTTCATCGTGGGTGTACACGGTTGTCAGGAGATGCCACTGCCCGTTATGGTAATATTCCGCTGTGGGCGTAGGCACGAAACCTGAGGTGTGACCGCCAATCACCAGTGGTTCGTTGCCGGCAAGGAGGGTGATGTGACCACAGCGTGCCACGTTCAAGTTGGAAAGGTGTTCTATCTCAATGTGTACTTCAGGACATACCGCAACAATATCAACTCTTTCTGCCGACAAAGTTGGCAGAAAGATTGTCATGCAGAGGATAAGCAGACTCAAACAGAAGTGTCTATGTAGGTTTTTGATGTGTTTGATAATGATTGCTTGTTGTTGATTGGTTGTCAAACTGCAAATGTAAGGAAAAAGTATGAGAATAATGCACGAGGAGGCCGAAAAAGTTTCAAATTCGTCTTTTGGCCACATTGTAAACTTTCGGACGAACTGTCCTCGACATCTCCACACCCCACGAAGAACTGGAACAGGAGAACAAAGTCAATCAACGATGAAGACAGTCATGCAAAACATCATTATTGGGCGATAATCCGAAATAAGACTCTTGGAGAATTATTTAGCATCGGGACGAGATGAGTTCAAAGCCACATTCAAACTGTAAACAGAGATAACCGAAAAGAAAAGGGCTGCCTCATCCGGCAGCCCTCCCCTTCATTTATACCACTAACAAAACGCTTAATTCAATCTTTTTACTTCATGATGGTGAAGTTGCTCACAACAGCGGCAATCATAATCACTGCACCAAGAATTACTGTCATAGTCTCCATAATCTTCAATCCTTTCTTTTTTCGATTCCGCCGTGGATAACCTCTGTTTTCTCTTATTTTTAATTATCCGGCTGTGAATCCGGAGCGTCGAAGACGCACCGCTTTGTTTATACTTATTGATTCAGAGTTTTCATCCAGCGCCTGTCACTCCCAATCGGAGATTATTCTTGAAAGCATAAGACAACTGGAACTTTGGGTGGAAACAATCCTTCAGTTGTTATTTGAACAATGAGATGTTGCTCACAACTGTTGCGATTGCAACCACTACTGTCACTAATACTGTTAGCATTTCCATAAAACAATCTTTTTAATTACTACTTGCGCTCTGGATACCAACTTGACGTCTTTACTGATGCCTGGCAATCCTCACGCCTTATCTATTCCTAAAAACCTAAAAACTTGTTACCTTGTTTCAATTTCCGATGCAAAATTAGGAACTATCTCCCACTGGAAACAAATCTTCTTATCAGTTTTGGCAAAAAAATGCAGTTTTATTGATTTATATCAATTGTTTGCGCACACACAATATTACAAAACGAATATTTTAGTGGAAAATTACGGGTATTCAAATGTTTTTCACTACCTTTGAAAGTGAAATTGACCCGATAATGATTCCAATGCAATAACAACAACGAACAAAACACTTATTGGTATATGAGAAAGATTATGACAATCATGGCACTGCTGCTGTGCATCACGGCAAGTGCGCAAAACGAAAACTGGTACACCCTGACAGAGGTTTCCAATGGTTGGTCGAAGAAAACCATCAGCAATGTGCCCAATGCCAGCATCGGGACACTGGTGACACGTTTCAACGATGTCTGGCACACTTACGATGTGGACAGAGCCGTTGGAGTCATCAAGCAAGGCCTTGCCAAAAAGGTGCTTGACGCAGAGATGGGACTTGAGGTCGTCAACGACACGAAAAACGGATACGTAGAGGTATCCGACAACGGGAGCGACGACAGCTACATGTCGGCCTGTGTGTGGCGCCGCACAAACGGACACAGCCTCTTCGCCATCTGCTTAGGGCAACCCGTTGACCCGGAAATAGAGTTCGTCTGCTTCTACGACTACGACCCGCAAAAGAAGACCCTCACACCTGAGCCCAGCGTCCTCGCCAACTGGTTGGGCAACAGAACCCACCTGAGCTACGGACTGCCACAGAAAGGGAAGGAACTCAAAATCTCTGAATGGGACGACGAAACGAGCCAACTGCTCATCCACCATTTCGACTGGGACGGCATGAAGCCTGTCTTCAAGAACACCGAAATCAGCGAGATGGATGGCGGTGGTCCCGACATGTCCTTCCCCGTCACCTTCAAGGGTACAAGCCCCAACATCAGCGACTTCGTGACCGCCATCCTCTCCCAAGAAGACCTCGGCGAAGCCCTGGGGTATGTAAGCGACAACTGGACACGCAGAAAACAAGGTCGCAAGTTGGAGGACGGAGCGACATGGACTGTAGATGAGCGCAACGGATACATCCGCCATGAAGCCAAATTCGACAACGACAAGAGTTATACCGAATTCTGTTTTTGGAACTGTGCCGACGGCAAGCACAAACTCGTCGCCACTAACATCGGCTATATCCAAAATGGCAAACCTATTGACACAGAAAACACAGGTCTGATGTTCTATTCCTACGATAACGAGACCAAAGAACTGACCTACACATCGCCTTACGATGTGGGCGCTGTCGTTGAAAACGCCACCACCACTGTCACTTATGCCCTGCCACGCGTTGGCAAGAACATCGAAGCCACCATCAACACTCAGAACCCTACAAAGGTACAACTGAAATGGAACGGCAGCAAGTTTGAGCAGTAATAAATAAAGTGTTTCCTCGTCTGCAGACGCTTTGCAGACGAGGAAACACTTAACTCCACATTCTTCCCATCTACTGATTTCCCTTCACCCATGCGCCGACTACCTCGCCTATGTATTCAGTATGAACACCTGCGGGGAAGTTGGCGTACATGCGCTTCGGAGCGTCGCTCTTGAAATACTTGGGGTCGAAAGGTGCGGCATACATCACCTTGCACTCTATCACCATCGTGGCCTCAGTATAATAAGGAGTGCCATTGGCTGTGAACGCGGTATGCAACCCGAGGGCTTTGGCCTTGTCACCATCACGTCCGCTGTTGCGTCCCATGTAGTCGAGCACCTTACCTTGGGTGAAATCGAACGACATCACCGTGAAATACTCCGAGTTGTCCATGAACTCCTTTGTGTAGCGTTTCTCCGCCACATAGACGGTCAAGGCCGTACGTCCCCAAAGGGTGCCAATGCCACCCCACCCGATGGTCATAGCATTGCTCTTTTCCTTGTTGCCGGCACACAGCAACTGCGCGTCGCGGAACCACTGGAAACCGTTGTCTGCATAGTTTTCCACCACATTGATTCGCGTGAAACCATTTTCCTCCTGAGCCCATGCCGTACATGGCAGCACTGTCATCAACAGAGTCACGACGAAAGTAGGGGTGTGCAGAAATGTCTTGTTCTTCCCTATGAAGGCAAGACAAAATAACCTGTTCTTTTTCATTTTATTGCTTGTTATTTGTATTGAAGTCTCGGAAGTTATAAAATGAAGTTAAATAGGGAGTTAAGCCTGCAGTGCTGGCTGGAAGTCAAGCACTTTCGTGCTGGGCAATACTACAGCAATTAAATGCTATCGTCCTGTGCAAAGCACATAACTTCCAAGAGCGTAGCGAGTTTACTTCCTTTTTTACTTCCATTTTTACTTCCGAAAGACGAGTTATTTGTATTTATAATGATTAAAGTTTGATGTAGATGTGACGCCGATAAAGGATGTAGCCCAACAGGAAGTTGAAAGCGACAAAACTGAGCGCGTAACAGAGGGACGCCGTCTGCGGCTGGACGATGACGGAATGGATGCCCACGAAAACAGCATTGCTGACTCCCCATGCTCCGAAAAGGATGGCAAAAACCTCACTGGCCACATAAAGGAATAGCGGGTTGATACCGAACACTTGGAAGAAGGTTGTCCAACGGCGGTGCCCCCTGATATCGATAACGGTCATCAGCAAAGCCAACAGGGAGGAAGCCATGCCGCAGGTCACCATCACGTAGCTCGGACTCCATATCCGCTTGTTCAGCGGCAGACCATACGACAGCAGATAACCGCCTAAGGCAAGCACTGCTCCGACGAAAAAGAGCGAGAGCACTTTATCACCGACCGCATCACGCCGTTTGATAAGCAGACCGCAATAGAAGCCAATCAACACATGAGCCACAGAAGAGATGGTGCCGAGCAAACCCTCTGGATCCACCGGACTCTTATGGTAGAGATGGTCGTAACCAAAGACACGGAGGTCGACACGGGCGAGGATGTTGCTGGTGTTCTCCGCATAGCCGTTACCACAGAGGAGAATGATGGAATATACCACCAGCAATAGGATGATGGCGGGCAGAATCCACCTGTGGTTAACGGTCAGCACAAAGACCGACACGATGCCATAGCAGAGGGCTATGCGCTGCAAGACTGCCCACACACGGAGATGGTCGAAACACAGGAAGTCGCCTTCGATGGCATGGTCGAACCAGTTGATGGCCAAACCGATGGCAAAAAGGAGAAGGGTACGCCTGACAACTCTCCAGATGACGGGTGGAGATGGACGAAAACCACATTTGGAGAGCGAGAAACAGGTGGAGACGCCCATGATGAAGAGGAAGAAAGGGAAGACGAGGTCGCAAGGCGTCATCCCGTTCCACTTCGAGTGCTCGAGCATCTCGAATGATTCGCCATAACCATTGTTCACCAATATCATACCAGCCACCGTGATACCACGGAGGATGTCGAGCGAGAGAAGTCGTTTTGAGGTATTCATTGTCTTAAATAATGCAGATGTATCAGTGAGTGTCATCATTGCGGTCTACTACTCATTGGGCTATAGCGTTCAGTAGTTGCATGGCCTTCTTCGCCACATCAACAGGATTGCCCTCTGGGGCTGCCGTATAAAGGTTGTGCCGCAAAGTCCATGGTTCTTCAATGGCATACCAGTCAACCTCCACTTCCTGAGGCAGGGCCATCTGGAAGAGTTCAGTAGCGGTCTTGTTGCTGTTCTGACCCGCTCCGAGCATGTCGGGCATCGGGTGTGTCAAGTCCTCCATCTGTTGGCTCAGCAACTGGAAATACGTCCTCCACCTCACGGCATAGAAATCGCTGAGCATTCCCTGCCACTCCTTGTGGGCATAGTCGCGCAAACCTCCCGTATCAGCGCAGTAACGGTTGCCCCAAGTGGTCACTTGCACTCGGGCGTTCCATTCATAAAGGTCACTTTCAGCCACCGTTGCGCCACAACTGCGCGCTTGTTCAAGCCTGTTGCCCAGCCTGAACTCTCGTCGTGTGCCCAACAACTCGTCTTGCATCATGAGCAGGTCGATGAAATGGCGCGAGTCAGTCTCAAAAGCATTGCGCGAAAAAGCCTTGTAATCCGCAATGACCCGATGATAGGCCACACGCGCCTGGTCGGCCACAGCCTGACGGGTGACATCCACAAGGTCGTACTCGAAATTGTTGTTGTCCCTGTAGCGGTCGGCCACCGAGGTCATGAGCTGAGCGGCTCGCAAGGTTGCCTCCGGGTCGTAGTAGTTGCGCATCTTCGACCAACTGGAAGCCTGGAAGTTGTTGAGCGAAGGACGGCCGCAGAAGATACTCTCATGAGGTCCCTGCTGGTTGTTGCCCAAAGGGCAGTTGTAGATGGTGCTGGACAGCAATTGCCATGCCTCTTGTATGGTCGGGTCGTCAGTTCCGTAACGGGCCTTGACATAATCTGTCACCCACTGCTCCTTTGTGATTCTCTCTGCGCGCCAAGGCAACTCGCTCATCAACTCGAACATCACGGGATTGTTTTCCGAACCCTCCATCGTGAAGCCGATACCCCGTAGCCCACGGGCAAGCGGATGGGTCTGGGTCATATAGAAATTGTCGATGAGCTGGTCCATGCGGCCATGAAGCCCCACATTGGCTCCGAAATTCTCAAGCATGCAGAACAGCCACTGGTGCCCCTCATAACCGTTCTCACGGCGCCATACTGATGGCGCGCCCCACATGGGACGGCACTCGCTGAAGAGGTCGAGCACAATGACATCTCCCTCGTTAAGCGCATGGAGCATCTGCGGACGGGGGTTCTCTGTCCATCCCTGTACCACCCAGACAGCTTTGGAGTTGGCTTTTCTCATCGCCTTAAGCAAAGCGCGTGCGGCCTCGGCATAGTCGATGCGGCTGTCATCGGCGCTCTCATGGAAAGGGTCCATGGAGTAATAGTCGGCTTTGCCGAAGAGACGGGTGAGCTCCTCGTAATAGAGTCGGGCTATCTCGTCGAAACGCGGGTCGGTGGGCAGAAGGTTGGCCGGTCGTTGGAAACCGTTCCACAGACCTGAGTCGGCCACATCGAGCCCCAGTTTCTCACGTGCGTCGTGGGGTACCATACCAGAATAGCCAGGCAACACTGGATGCATGCCCAACTCCCGCATACGGGCGAGAATCTGACGCTGGAGACGAAACTGACGGTCGTACCACGACAAAGGCAAGGGACCACCCCACCCTTCAAGGTTGTTCATCTCCCACCAGGCGAGAAACGCTGGTCCAGCTATGAATCGTCCCACTTCCTCCTCGGTATAACCCAACCGCAGAAGCATATTGCGCCACACACATTCCTCACCAACAATCGCCAAGGGCATATTCACACCGTGGAGCGCCATCCAGTCGATTTCCTGCTGCCAACGCTCCCAGTCCCAAAATGCCATGGAGTAAGAGAATGTGCAGTAATTGAAGTCGTACCGCAACACGAGGTCTGTCTCATGCCGCTCCCGATGTGCCACAGGGGGTAACTGCTCGGGGAGACGCGCCTTCATGCCATTCCACGAGAGGTGGATGCCGGCATGGTATTTCAAATACCAGTTGATGCCTGTGGCGATATTGACCCAGGTGTTTCCCCTGACCACAACACGGGCGCCGCTCTGGTCGAGCTCGAAAAAGTCGCGGTCGGCCTTGACCATTTGTGTCTTGAACTTCCTTGAGGCACCATGGTCGATACGTTCCAAAAGGTCGTCTACCGGATTGGCATAGACACAACCGACTACGGCGACCAGGACAAGCATTAAAAGGCAGAATCTTTTCATATCCTCTTTTTTTGGCAAAATTAACTCAAACAAAGGGGAATACCAAGTATAGAGATGAAAATGTAGGTGAAAAGAATTCATCGAAACATATAACAAGAGAGAAAAAGTTGAAAAAACACGATAAAAATGATACCTTTGCCCAAAATACATAGTCAATTCAGAATTACAGGACAAAAACACTAACGAACAATGAAATTCTGCCATCCCTACGCCGTCAGGAAATTCAACCATTTCAACAACCTCTGCTTCGGAGGAAAACTGCCTCCCGTCACCATCGAGATGTGCAATGCGAAAACCTATCTTGGACAGTGTACCCACAAAATCAGAAAGAAAGCCGATGGTACCCAGGAGAAATACGATTTCCGCATCCGGCTGAGCCTCAGGGCTGACCTGCCCGAGGACGAACTCGACGATATCCTCATCCATGAAATGATACATTATTATATAGGAGTGAACAACTTCAGAGACACCGCACCCCACGGCATCTTGTTCCGACAAAAGATGGAACTCATCAACTCCACCTACGGACGCCACCTCACCATCTCCCACAAGGGCACCAAGGAGCAGAAAGAGAAAATGGAAGACACCCGCCGCCACTGGCACGTTGTCGCTGTCATCACCATGAACAACGGCGTCAAAGGCATCAAGGTGCTGCCAAGGGTCCTGCCAAGCATACTCAAGTACTACAATGCGGTGACCGCTTCACCACAAGTCAGGTCAGTCGAACTCTATATGAGCGACAACATCTTTTTCAACCGCTACCCCAACTCCGCTGCGCTCAAATACTATGTGCTTGACGAGGCCGTCATCAACAGCAACCTGAAAGGCGCCGAAAGGATGGGATGCGATGGCACACGCATCATCAGGAACATTTAAGCCCTATCTGCCCTACCCCGCTCAAGGCCACTAATTTTTCCAAAGTTTTTTATTATTGATTTTCAGTAACTTGTAAAAAACATTGAAATTTTTACCTGAAAAAATTTGGAAGTTAGGAAAAGTAGTCGTAACTTTGCACTCGCTTTTGGGAATGAGGGCGCTTAGCTCAGCTGGTTCAGAGCGTCTGCCTTACAAGCAGAGGGTCGGCGGTTCGAATCCGTCAGCGCCCACAAATCGTTCCGAAAAAGGTCCGTTAGCTCAACTGAATAGAGCACTTGACTACGGATCAAGAGGTTATAGGTTTGAATCCTATACGGATCACTTTCAAACAAGAGTGATGGGCATATTCCAGAGTGGCCAAATGGGGCAGACTGTAAATCTGCTGGCTTTCGCCTTCGGTGGTTCGAATCCATCTGTGCCCACCAAAAAGTCGGAAAGAAAACTATGCGGAAGTAGCTCAGTTGATAGAGCACTAGCCTTCCAAGCTGGGGGTCGCGGGTTTGAGCCCCGTCTTCCGCTCCACTCAACAAGGCCATGTATCATTTGCCTTCCCGACAAAACACACCACAACTGTGGTGACTAAGCGGAGGTGTCCGCGAAGTGAAAAGAAAACATAATGGAGAGGTGGCGGAATGGTAGACGCGCTACTTTGAGGGGGTAGTGAGCACAGCTCGTGGGAGTTCGAGTCTCCTCCTCTTCACGATTGTTTTTCAAATACACAATGCTTATGCTTCAGTAGCTCAGTTGGTTAGAGCACATGACTGTTAATCATGGGGTCGTTGGTTCAAGCCCATCCTGAAGCGCACAGTATGCGTCCTTAGCTCAGTTGGTAGAGCATCTGACTCTTAATCAGAGGGTCCAGGGTTCGAACCCCTGAGGGCGTACTATTGGAGAGATGGCAGAGTGGTCGATTGCACCGGTCTTGAAAACCGACGTACTGAGAGGTACCGGGGGTTCGAATCCCTCTCTCTCCGCTGGTAGAAATGCCTAGTAAGAATTAAAGTCCTAACTTTGAACAAGTTAGGACTTTTTCTTTTGTACTGTATAAGCTCTTTCGTTTTTGCACTCAAATTGCCACTGATATATTTATATTCTGACCTCACCCCTTAAATTTTGTCATATCCGGGAAATTGTGTACTTTTGAACATTTAAATGATGAGCAAAGACAAAATGACCAGTAAAGGACTATAAAAATGTACGTATCCCGATGTCTTCCCAACACTCGAATTGATGTGGCTGACGCCTTGAGGGGCATCGCCGTTGCCGGCATCATCTTATACCACTCGGTTGAACACTTCGACATTTTCACGGAGGAACCCATCGTGCATACTTTGCCCTGCGACCAGATGGTAGGCAGTGTGATGGCCTGGTTGCTGAGCGGGAAGATGTATGGCATCTTCGCCATGCTCTTCGGACTGAGTTTCTTTATCATGAACGACAACCAACAGCAAAAAGGGCAATCGTTCTCAGGACGTTTCGCATGGCGTATGTGCCTGCTGTTTGCGTTTGGCCTCATCAACGTCGCGTTCTATGATGGCGACATCCTGATGCTCTATGCGGTTTACGGCTTGCTGCTTATACCTGTCAGTTATTTGCCTTCGCCGGTCGTATGGTGTATCATCGGCTTGCTTGCCATACAACCCGTGGAGCTCTATTGCCTGCTGACAGGAACAACCATCGACCATACCAGACTATTTGATATATATCACAAAACCATCAGCCTGCACGAGAACGGCACGTTCATGGAAAATGCCATCAACAACCTACAGTATGGGTTCGAACTCAACCTCAGGTTCAATATATTCAGCGGACGACTCACGCAGTTGCTCTGCCTCTTTATTCTCGGAATGCAGTTAGGCAGACAAAGGCTCTTCTATGACGAGGGACAACACCGTAGGATATGGCATTGGGTTTGCGGTATATCCACAACAACCGTCATTGTATTGAGTCTCTTCGACTTTGGCGAGTTGAGGCTTTGGCTCACCCCCATCTACAATCTTTGCATTCTGATGATGACAGTATCGGCTGTGGTATCAGCATGGTATGCTTTCAAAAGTGTTCGCAGCGCGCTGCGCCACCTGTGCTTCTATGGACGCATGAGCCTCACCAACTACTTGCTCCAGTCTGTCATCGGCAGTTTTATCTTCTGCGGCTATGGACTGTCCTGCTATCGCCTTGTCGGCATCACATACGCCGTTCTCATCGGCTTGGGGATGGTCATCTGCCAATACCTTTTCTGCCGCTATTGGTTTAAGAACCACCAACGCGGCCCATTGGAGGGTTTATGGCGGAAACTGACTTGGCTTTAACCTCTGAGTGATAAAATACCCCGTTATTTATATATTTGCAAAACAACAAATCAACAAGTACCCCGACAAGGCCTATGAATAGAACGAGAAAGGCGATATACATCAACGACCATTTGAGCGACTTTGACCTCGACGAGGCATTGACCCGGCTCTCCGAACAACGGAGGGAGCAGGCCTTGCGCTTCAAACACGAGGCTGGCAGACGGCAATGCACGGCCGCCTATCTCCTCCTGTGCGAGGCTTTGACCCAGGAGTACGGCATCACAGAAAAGCCCGTTTTCGAGTATGGTCCCCATGGCAAACCTTTCATCATCGGCCACCCGGAGATATTCTTCAACCTGAGTCACTGCCGCGAGGCTGCCGTGTGCGTCGTGAGCAATACCCCCGTAGGCATCGACGTGGAGAGCATTCGGGAATACAAGGACACACTGGTACGCTACACCATGAACGACGACGAAATAGCGCAGATTTTGGGGAACGAACGTCCCGACGTGGCGTTCATCAGTTTGTGGACCCGCAAGGAAGCGGTGCTGAAACTTTCGGGCGAGGGCATCAGCAAGGACATGAAAGATGTCCTGGTGGGATACAATCGTCCCATTGATACCTTTGTGGTTGAATCCCGTGGGTATATCTATTCCGTAGCGCGGTAGGATGCGATTCCTGACACCACCCTACTCCACCACCCAAAAGGGCAAAGGCATCAATGGGACGATAATTTCAGACTATATTACTGTTGTTCCTGGTCAAACTTCATGCCGTTCCACTTCATCAGGATTTTCACAGGGCGGTTCTCCGCATGAATGACCGCCTCGATATCCTTGCCTACGCGAGGGAGTTGGTAAGTGACAACAGGAGTGACTTCCACACTTGCACCCATATCGTAGGGAGAAGTGTAGGTCAACTCCTTGGTTTCATCGTCGTAGGTATAGAACATGAGTCCCGTATTTTCCGTTTCTGTCGGCTTGTTGTTCATCACACAACCGACGTTATGCGCCACAATCTTATGTTTTCCGTCGGAGCAGTTCCAGAAGCAGAACTCCGTATAACTCTTTTCCACAGAAGAAAAGACCTGCTCAAAACGAATGTAACCATTGCGCTCATCCACGGTGAAACTGCAACCCTCTGCCAACTTGCGTCCTTGCTGACGGCGAGTCCAGTGGGCCTTCACTGTTTCCAGCGCCTCTCCGAGGTAGTTTTGAGCGAGAATGGCACTGACGAAGTCACTGATGCCAGGCTTCGCTCCCTTGAAGCTGACGGGGAAAGACATGCTGGGACCTCCACCATCCATTACTGAATTATCCAACGATTCATAATACTCAAAAACGGGTTTCACGCCATTCCATTTGAAATGATGGGCATAATACTCCGACGTGGTGAAAAAACGCTCGTTAATGAGGAGTTCCTTACCCTGGTGAGGCAGAACATACTCCAGGAATCCATTGTTTTCCACAGGTTTCCAACCTTGAAGCAAATTGGGTTCAGGGGTGAGCGTCTTGGTTTTCGGGTTGTAGTCGTAGAAGCAGACCACACTGATTGCAGGATCTACAGGTTGACTGATTTCAATAGCAAAGAGGCTGTGTCCGTTGTTGCGGCGCCAAACGCATGCGGACATGGTCTCACGGTCAGCCCCACCGTCCTTTGCCTCCACATATCCGTTCTTGGCATCATAGATGACGGTATAGGCTGTCTCTTCCTCAAGAACCTTCTTTGCCAGTCCTTGCTTGATGACGCTTCGCGCGTCGCCCACCGAGGTCGTTGGCCAGGTCTGGTCGAAACGGTCGAGCATGACACCAATGTTGCCAGAGGACACATTGGTGATGTTCTTGCTACTCCAACGGCTCTGCAAAGAGGTCAATGAAACAAGATTCTGTGCTCCTGCATTCAAAGACAACAGGAGGACAACTGCAGTCAAAAAATGTCTGATATTCTTTTTCATATTTTGAAAAGGGGAGTTAAAAGGGGAGTTAAAATGGAAGTTACAGGGGGAGTTAAGCACTTTCGTGCTGGACAATACCACAAATGGCACTGCATTCCTACATTTTCACCTCGAAGTCGAGTGACTGGAGGTCACCCTCGCGCGATGAAGAACCGTAGAGAATCTGGTAATGACCAGGGCGCACGTTCAGTTCGTCGATGGCAGGGTCGTAGTATTCGAAGGCCTCTCTGTCGAGGGTGATGGTGGCCTGCTTAGTCTGTCCCGGAGCGAGCACCAGTTTTTGGAAACCGCGCAACGACTTGATGGGTGCCTCTGGGTAATCGAGTGCACGCACATAAACTTGCACAGTCTCAGCACCTTCTTTATCGCCTGTGTTGGTGACAGGCACGGTCACGGTCACTTCTCCGTCCTCCTTCATCGAATTGCGCGAGAGTTTGCCCTTGCCGTAAGCGAACTGCGTGTAGCTCAGGCCATATCCGAAGGCATAGAGCGGTTCGCCGCGGAAGTAACGATAGGTGCGGTTCTCCATGCTGTAGTCAAGGAAGTCGGGCAGGTCGTCGTTCGAGCGGTAGAAGGTGACGGGCAGTTTGCCACTGGGGTTGTAGTCGCCAAAGAGCACGTCACCCAAGGCCTTCGCGCCACCCTGTCCGGCATACCATGCCTGGAGCAAAGCGTCGATTTGGTTCTCCACACTGCCGAAAGCGATGGCCGAACCCGAGCAGTTGACAAACACCACGGGTTTGCCCGTCTCATGCATGGCGCGCACCAGACGCTGCTGGACGGAGGGCAGCTCGATGTCTCTCTTGTCGCCTCCCTCGCCTTCCATCCTCGCCGAGATACCGCCGATGATGATAATGACGTCGGCATCCTTCACTTCATTTGCCAACGGGTTGAAGTCGATGAGTTTGCGCTGGCAGATGTCGCCACGCAGCATGGCGAACTGTGCATCGCCATGGCGGTACTCGATACTCAGGTCGTAGGTCTTGCCTTCCTCCACGGCAAAGGTCTTGTAGGCTGGTGTACGGCGACCGAATCCGCCGCGTGCGTTGCTGGCGGCGCCTTCATCGATGACTTGGCCGTTCACGCGCAGTGTGTAACCGTTGTCGGTGGCAAGATAATAACTCATGTCGCCTGTGAAGTCAGCCTTCCACTGACCGCTTACGCGAACGGAGAGTTGCTCACGGTCAACGCCTTGCGCAAAGCCCCAAGCGCCGAAGGTACTGAAGTTCAGTTCCTTGTAATAGTCTGTGACTGCAGGTGTGCCGTTCAATTCTTTGTTGTTGAAGAATTCCACCTTCACGCCCTTGCCTTCGTTGAAGTTGGCCAGATGGTGAATGGTTGTGTAGTCGTCGTTCAACTCACAAGCCTTCTGGTAGATGATGTTTGTGCCGGGCACAGCCTTCTTGATGCCTTCGAGCAGCGAATGGGTATGGGCCTCAGTGGGGGTACCTCCATAGTTGCCGTTCAGCATGGATGCGTCATCGGCGTTGGGACCCACTACTGCTATGGTTTTCAGACTCTTCGACAGGGGCAGCACTGGCTTGCCCTGCACGGATGCGTTCTTCAGCAGCACCATCGACTCACGCGCCGACTGTGTGGCGAGCTCGTCGTTCTGCTCGCTGCTGATGACATTGGCGCCCAGTCCCGCCCAAGGGATTTGGTCAACAGGGTCGAACATGCCCAGTTCGAAACGTCCCCTGAGGGTGTAGCGCAAATGATGGTCGAGTGTGGCTTCGCTGATGAGCCCTTTCTGCAGGGCTTCGGTCAGCACCATGAACACCTTGCCGCACTCCAAGTCAGTGCCGTTGAGCACTGCATCGACGGAAGCCGACAGTGGGTCGGGGTGGGTCTCGTGTTGTCCCTTGTTATAAAAGTTGTTGATGGCGTCGCAGTCGGTCAGGACGATGCCGTCGTAGTTCCATTTGTTTCGCAGGATATCCACCAGCAGACGGTCGCTTGTACAGCAAGGACGTCCCTCATAGCGGTTGTAGGCGCACATCACCTCGCGCACATTTCCTTTCTTCACCAGAGCCTTGAAGGCTGGCAGGTAGGTCTCCCAGAGGTCGCGCATCGACACCGAGGCATTATAAGAGTGACGCAGTGGCTCTGGTCCGCTGTGCACGGCATAGTGCTTGGCGCAGGCGTGGGTCTTGAAGTAGTGGGAGTCGTTGCCCTGCATACCGCGGACGGTCTCCACACCTAAGACAGCGTTCAGGTAGGGGTCTTCGCCGCAGGTCTCCTGTCCACGTCCCCAACGCGGGTCGCGGAAGATGTTGACATTGGGGCACCAGAAGGTGAGTTCGGGGTTGCCTGGGTAGTAGGTCACACCCATGCCGATGTTCATCACCTTGTGGTCAGAACGGTTCCAGTTGGCGCGGGCCTCGTCGCTCACACGGCTGAAGACGTCATAGACCTGCTGCGGGTTGAAGGCCGCCGCCATGCCGATGGGCTGAGGAAAGACGGTGTATCCACCCTGGCGCACACCATGGCAAGCCTCGCTCCACCAGTTATAGGAGGGGATGCCCAGACGGTCCACCGACACCGACTTGTTCATCATCAGTCCCACCTTCTCTTCCGGAGTGAGCAGCGAGATGAGGTTCTCGGTGCGTTCCTCATAACTGAGTTTGGGGTCGAGGAAGGGATAAGGGGGCATCGATGCCAGCGTGGCGTGGGCGATGCTGTTCTCGGCGATGGCCACAGGTGTGGGTTCTGTGTTCTCGACCATGGCTTTCACCTCCAAAGCACCGATAATACTGTTGTTCTGGTCGATGAACTGCACACTGCGGTAGGTCTTTCCGCGCTGGTTGGCGGGGTTCAGCACCACCATCACCTCGGCCTTTTGGCCAGGGAGTATGGTCTCTTTTTCATATATGGCCTTGATGCACTCGCAACTGGGTAAATCCCTGGCGATTTGCAAAGGTGACTTCGACTTGTTCTCCAGCGTGAATGTGTGGCAGACTGCCCCCAAATGGGCGTTCACCTCGCCGAAATCCCACTTATAGGTGTCGAAGACGGCTGCCGACTTGTTTTTTTGTGTTTTCTGCGCTGTGGCTGATGCGACCATCAAGATTGCGCAAAGAAAGGCAAATACTTTGGTGTTCATAGTTGTTGGTTTATGTTTTTAATTGTTGATTGTCGTCGTAGCATTTGTTTTATCATGTCAAAAGTAGTGAAAATCTTTGGTATGGAGCTTATCATAACTGAAAAATCTTAATTTGCCGCTTTGTTTTATCCATGCATGGTTCAGAACCTACAAGGAATGATACATCTTTCTCTATTTCGCTGAAGAATGGTCGGGAACGTCTGAAGAGAGAAAGTGGTGCCAACCTGCTGAGAAGAATATCACCAAAGGATACAACTTTTTGGGCATCCTGTTGATATCAACGTCAGTTCGATGATTTCATGAGAATTACAAAAAGGCACCGCCCTACATGAAAAATCATGAGAAATTTATGTTAAATTCATGGCTATTCATGTTCTCAAAATCTCATTGCAGGGTACGCAGGCTGCCAGCCTGCGAAATACCAGCAACTAAAAGCCATTGCTTGTTGTGCTCTGTTGTTCCGTCGCGACAGCGGCGGCTTCTTCTACCCCATCGAACCTGTTGTTCAAAGTTGTGAATAGTTGTTTCCCCCAAAAAAAGACCAGCAACTAGATGCTAAAATCTAACGCCTATTCCGTTGTTTCCAGTTGTTCCGTCGCGTCCGCGACGGCTCTTCTACCCTATCGAACCTGTTGTTTTATGTTGTGATAAGTTGTTTCCAATTAAATGACCATCCAGCAACTAAAAACCATGTTGCTTCCATGAAAAGAGTGCTTCAGCAAAGGCCTGCATAAAAAAAGGGACAACTCTCACGAGCAGTCCCTTTCGAAAAGAAAGTCTTAAATCTAATACCATGAAATACAATGCAAAGTTATCTTTTTATTTCATTCCTCGCAAATTTTTATGTCAGATATTTTCCTTTTTTGGAAATTTCTATCATTTTTCTTTTCACGAAAGTGCACCAAAAAGTAAAACTTCAGCAGTAGCACCCCACCCCGGCCTACGGCCACCCCTCCCCTTAGATGGGAGGGGAGTCGATAGAGCCGTTGCTATTGATGAGAGGAACTTTTAGTG
>Ga0310697_10000501_pt1 | contig 52990 bp, 47 predicted proteins | sample 172DNAGHGlowgp2_FD_203883 | JGI IMG/M metagenome (GOLD analysis project Ga0310697, IMG submission 203883) | Sheep rumen microbial communities from Palmerston North, Manawatu-Wanganui, New Zealand - 1728 DNA GHGlow gp2 (v2) (version 2) | ecosystem: Host-associated > Mammals > Digestive system >...
TTATCCCCGCTTGTTTGATGCCGCCCAGGATCTTTCCGGAGGAGCGGTTAATGTGAGCCATCACGCAAGAAGGCTTCGTTACCCCGCAGAGGAAGCAAGTCAGAACCGGGCAAACTATCAGGAAGCTTTGTCTATCCTCGATAAGGAAGCAACAGGGGACCAAAGCCTCACGGGAGACAACTACTCCACCCGCGTGTGGTGGGATGTAAAACCCTTTAACGACTAAGCGCTATGAAGACATTGAAGTATTTATTCATCGTTTTGTCATTCATGGCATTTGTGTCTTGCAGCAAATGGACGGATACAGAACCTATCAGTATAAACTACTTGCGTCCCTGGGACCAAAATCCCGCCCTGTGGGAAGCATACAGGTCTTCGCTCTGTGCGTACAAGGAGAGCGACCACTACCTGTTCTATGCTCGTTTTGAGAACGCTCCGGATAAGGCCACAAGTGAAAAAGATTTCATGCGTTGTCTTCCGGACAGCCTTGACTTCGCATCCCTTACCAATGCGGACAACTTATCCGCTTATGATAAGGAAGACCTGGCGTGGATGGAAAGCATCGGAACAAAAGTCCTTTATCAGGTGGACCTTACTAAGAAGGAATTCGCAAGCACAAACGAACTCGAGGCCTATTTGGACAAAGTCATAGCCTGCGTCAAGGAGAACGGGCTGAGCGGCTACTCCTTCACCGGACAATATGTCCTTGGGAACGCCCTTAACGAATCCCTTGCTTCAGCTGCTGTAACAAAGCTTTCAGCGGCAAAGACTGAAGGTCAGGCGCTCGTATTCGAAGGCAACCCGCTTTTCATTCCGGAAGCTGACCGCAGTAAAGTGGATCTTTTTGTCCTTGACAGCGAGAAGACGGAAAACACCCAGGACCTCCGCTTCCAGATACTCACAGCCCTTGATTACGCCAAGGTCCCGGCATCAAAGCTTCTCCTTGGGGCCGATATGGACGGAATAATCCAGGATGAGAATCGTGAGAAATGTGCCTCTGTTCCTGAACTTGCCCGCCGCGTTGTGTCATTCGGCCCCCTTGCCGGTCTTGGCATAACCAACATTTCCTCTGACTACTACTCCTATGATGGCAATTACGTGGTCACCCGCGCCGCTATCCAACTTTTAAATCCTTCACACTGACATGAAAGCGATAATCAAATATATACCCGTCTTCATCCTTCTTCTTTCAGGATGTGAACGTTTCGAGGTGAAGGAGCACACCTTCGACAATTCAGTGTATCTGGATGTCAGTGCCATAGATCAGGTGCAACCGACTACCTTCAGCAACAACATAGCCACCTTGACTAAAGATGTGGTGGTAACCCTGTCATATCCAGCAGATGAAGATGTCAAGGCTACTGTCTCCGTGGACGAAAGCCTGCTCTCACAGTATAATGAGAAATACGGCACCTCACTGCCTTTAATCCCATCTAAATACCTGGATTTCCAAAAGCAGGAAGTTACAATTGCCGCCGGGAAGACCGCTGCCGAAGCCGTAACCATTACCCTGAAGGGCTTGATGGGAGAAGGCGAGGCTCAAACCGGCGCCTTGGCTCTGGACGAGACATACCTCCTTCCGGTGCGTATCACATCTTCCAATATGAAGATAATGGAGAGCAGCGCTATAGCTTATTTCCTGGTCCGCCGTTCGTCGGCAATCACTGTTGCTGCTTCTCTTCACGACAATTGGATTAACTTCCCGCTGCTTGACGTTCCCGGCAGCCCGCAGGCAAAAGCGTACAATGGGCTAACGGCAGTTACCTACGAGGCTCTTATCTGGCTGGACCAGTTTGACCTGACCAACTCCTTTGGCGCTTGTAACATTTCATCTGTCATGGGCGTGGAGCAATATCTGTTAATGCGTATAGGTGATGTAAAATTTGAACGCCAACAGATTCAATTTGATGGCTCAGGCGGTGGCTCCTCTTTTGGTAAGTTTCCTGCGAGTGACCCTATGAAGAAACTCTATGAGGGACAGTGGTATCACGTCGCTTGTACTTATGACCAGGCAACCCGCACAGTGCGCGTATATGTCAATGGAAAGATTCAGAGCGAAGGCACAAATATGGGTGTCTCTGTTATGGACGTAAATAATCGCATCAACCTTGCCCAACGCGCTTTAGGCGCAGATCAAGCGTATCAGTTCTTTATCGCCAAGTCCTACAATGACAAGCGTCCGCTTCAAGGGAAGATTGCCGAGGCCCGCGTCTGGTCTGTGGCAAGGACCCCGGAGGAGATTTGGGAGAATATGTATCGGATAAAGAACCCTAAAGACCTTCCGGAACTGATTGGTTACTGGAAGTTTGATGAAGGGAAGGGCAATACCGTCAAAGACTACTCAATGTATGATAATGACGGTGTGGCTGAAAAAGACATAGTCTGGCCCGCCGGCATTGAAATCCCTGAGATAAACAAAGAGGAGGAATAGCGTATGAAAAAGAATCTCTTCCTTATTACACTTCTTACAGGTAGTATCCTTTCTTCCTGTGATAAAGTAAACGTGGCTGAGCTTGAGATGGGACAGCTTCCTGATGAGGAAGTCCTTTCCGGTCTTCCGGCCATCAATCTGCGTGTTGTCAGTAGCCCTGACAACATCGTCAGAATCAATCTTCCCAAAGGCGGGAGCTTTACATCCGTGAAGGTCTATGTTCAAGCCTCGAGGGAACTGGATGCCTCCCAGACAGTGATCCTTTCCGTAGATGAAGAGCTTCTGGAGGCCTATAATACGCAAAACAAAACAGACTTCTCATTACTGCCTGCACCATATTATTCCATTGATAATGGAGGTGTTATAGACATCCCTGCAGGGGTAAAGGTGAGCGATGAGAAACTGGTCAGAATTTATGCTACTAATCCTATAGGGAATGTGCTGGAGGCCGGGAATTATCTGCTACCACTTAAGGCCTTTATGGGCGGGGTTGTATATGTTCTGGTTACCGTACAGGCTCCATTCTCAGGAAGGCCTGATCTTTATACCGGGGAGGATTGCTTCACTGTATTCTATCTGAACACCAGTCAGTATGATCCGAGGCTGGTAACAGATTACGTTCCCTCCAAGATGGATGCATCAGGGGGGTGGACAGGCGCCATTGGCCATATCGTCAATTTTACAACACTGTATATGGATTATGATGATGCTACAAAAGCTCCGGTCCTAAGGCTTAGTCCGGATATGCAGTATCTTCTGGATAACTTCGACAAGTACTTCCGTCCTGTACAGGAAACCGGCAGAAAGCTCTGTCTTTGTATTGAGACGGGTTCCCCTCTCTTGGGATTCTGCAATATGAGCGACGATCAAATCAGTTTGTTTGTCGCGCAAATCATACAGGTTGTGAACCAATATGGCTTTGACGGTATCAACTTGTGGGACAGGAATTGTTCTTATGGCGAAAACAGCTTCCCTGTCAATACCGTTTCGTACCCCAGGCTCATTGCGGAACTGCGTAAAGCCCTGGGCCCTTACAAACTGCTTACTCTCACCGATTATGAAGAGCCGACGGCTTATTTCTGGGACGTTGACGCAATGGGCGGGATAGCTGTGGGCGAACTGATAGACTATGCCTGGTCCGGCTACTATAGCACCGGTGAACCCATCCAAATCATTGACCCTTGGCATCCCGACAATCCGGGTGTCTCCCTGTTGCATCCCAGAAAGCCCATTGCGGGTCTTTCTCCTTCGCGTTATGGATGCATTATGGCAACCCGGCGCCCATTCGATGACGGGGTCAGTAACTGGGCGGCCGGCGGCTATGTCCTGAATAATATATCGGTAGTATATGAGCTTGAAACCTATTTGCAAGGCAAGATGGAAGGTATGTTCACTGCTATCGAGTTGTTGAATGCGATGTGTACTGACGGACAATATATAATGGTTCCGCGTTATTTCTATGACCGCTCTATGTCTGATGGCGACCATAGTGGATATAACGCCTGGAAAAAAGACTGGTAATAATACTATTAACAACCAATAAACTAACATTATGAAACTAAAAACGATGATTCTCGCGCTGGGCGCAGTAGTGCTGCTGGCCGGATGCGAAAAGTATGATGATTCGGCTCTCGTCGCGCGTATGGACAAGGCAGAGGCTGACATCAAAGAACTCCAGACGCTGGTTAGTCAGCTTAATTCTACGCTCTCTGGCTTAGCCACCACTGTGGATGCGCTTAAGGCTCAAGATCGCATAGTATCTGTAACAGAACTGGCCGACAAGTCCGGCTGGGTGGTGGAATTCTCCCAAACCGGTAAGATTACCATCTACAACGGTAAGAATGGTATTGACGGTAAAGATGGTAAGGACGGTACAAACGGAACCAATGGCCAGGATGGAAATACACCTACGATTGGTGTAAAGTTGGATGCTGACGGCAATTATTACTGGACTGTCAATGGCGAGTACCTGTTGGATGAGAGCGGCAACAAGATTGCTGCCACCGCCCATGTTGCTACGCCCCAACTCCGCATCAATAACGGCAATTTCGAGATTTCCTACAATGGTGGCGTAACTTGGGAAATCATCGGCGAGGCTGGTAACACTGGCGCAGTCATATTCTCCAAAGTAGAAGATGGTACGGATGCGGTCACCTTTACCCTCGGTGACGGAACTACTATCGTGATTCCCAAGGCTGGCGCTTTTTCCATCACTATGGAAACTGATGTGATTATCTCAGCCGGTGAGTCCGTAAACGTTACTTACACGATTAGTTCCTCCGATGACGCGACCGTTGTAGATGCGTTTGGTACAAAGGGTTTTGAAGCGGAGGTAATGGCATCATCCGTTTCGGTAGGTATGGTAAGGATTACGGCTCCCACTCCGCTTACAAACGGCAAGGTTTATGTCATTGCCGTGAAGGGTGACGGTACCACGGCGGCTCGTATCCTGTCTTGCGAGGAAGGTGTCTTTAATCTGGATGAAACTGCATTCGCAGTGAAAGTTCCTGCTGCCGGAGGTGCATTTGAAGTTCCCTTCCAGACCAATTTGGACAATCCGATGGTAATGGTAGCGCCCGGATACTCCTGGATTTCTTATGTTGAGACCAAAGCAGTCCGCAAGGGGAAGATAATATTCAACATTGAAGAAAATACTTCTGAAGAGGAGCGTACAGGTCAGGTTTCCATCAACTTTAAGCAGTACACCATTGTACAGGCAGGGAAAACAACGGTTCCCGAGACAGGAGGACGAGCGGATCTGGAAACCATTAACGGTGGTGTAGCAGGCACGTCACTCGCAGAATCTTATTTCACAGAAAATGGATGGTATACAACCGGTTCTTCTGTGAGAAAAATCACCAGGTATACGGAAATGGGGGAAATATTCAGACCGAATCTGAGCGCATCTTCATATTACCTTGGAACTCTAACAAGCCCGATACTGTCTGGTGGATGTGGTACTTTGAAAATAACTTGGACGCGTTCTGTGACGAAGACAGGAAATACATTTATCGTTGACATCAAGAATGCTGAAGGATCAGTCGTAAAGTCAGAGACCCACACAGATTCGGATGTAGCGCAATGGGATTTGAGGGAGACATCGTTTGACTTCAATTTGGCAGGGGACTTCCAGGTTGTCATAACCAACCAGAATTATAAGGGTAATGATAATGCGACGACTGGAACGATGGTCAATGATAATATTTTCATAATCGAAGTGTCGTGGACGGGTTATCCGGAGTAGTTTATACCTAAAGACAACAGTCCTTGTGACTCACATATCATTGAAGGCGCCCTGTGAAGGACGTCTTCAATGTATAGAAACAATGCCTTTTTTCAAAACGGGCTATCCAATAAAGGATTGAAAGCAGGTCATAAAAAGGGCCCAGTATGCCGCAGCTAGAAAGGCTCTTGACAGCCCACGATAGAAACGGGTGATACTGTGCCCTAAATAGCGCACAGTCACCCCATCAATCCTATCGTTGTTCATAATTCGGCAGAGAATTGTCAAGATTCCTTCTAGCTTTGATAGGATGATTGTTATATTTATGAAGTCATTGAACTTCAGTGCAAAGATAGTTATTATTCCGGGATTGGTGAAGAGAGAAAAATCTTCCTTATCATAGCGGTAGTATTTCTTCCTTCCATTTGCGTTCAGCCTGGGCCTTTTTAGCGGCATCCAGTACCCGCTAACGAGTAAGGGCGTGTTTATTTCCGGCCATGGGGTGTTCTGCTTTAACAGACAAATTTCGAAAATAAAGCGAGATAACGATAAGAAAACATAGATAAAGTGCAAACAGTCTGCACTGTATTTCGGAAACGCTTTGTGTGTAAAGAAATCTTCCATCAATTGATGGAACTGATGGAAGTGAGGAAATGATGGAAAAACAGTCCGGATTCATCATTCTGACATAATCGTGCTGGGCCAATCGAAAAATATCCGTAAATTTGCCATAATTATGGATGATGACCGATGGCCACTGAGTCTGTTCATATCACCCCGATCGTCGGAGAGAAGCCCTCACAATTTGCGGAGAGGGTTGGCAGAGGGTATGCGGACGCCTCTGTCCAGAAGGATAAGAAGCATAAGGGACAGTTCTTCACTCCGCTTGCCATTTCCCAGTTTATGGGCAATTTGGCCACACCATGCAGAAAGAAGTCTGTGTCTGTGCTGGATCCTGGTTGCGGACTGGCCATCCTTTCTTGTGCATTGATTGAGCATCTTGCTCAGGAAGCAGCACCGGAGCATATCTCCCTGACTCTTTATGAGACCGACAAGAACGTCGTGCCGCTTACCAAAGAGGTGCTATCGTATCTGAAAATATGGTGCGGAGATAATAGGGTGACACTTGATTACCGTTTGAACGAGTTAGACTTCGTCTTGGAGAAATGTGAGTGCCTGGATGGCGATGATACCATCTTCGGAGAGATGAATGCCGGAGAAAAGTATGACTATATCATCTCGAATCCGCCTTATTTCAAGCTCGCCAAGGACGATGTGCATACGCGGTCATGCGCCAGTATCGTGGACGGACAGACCAATATCTACGCTCTTTTTATGGCCATCTGCGCCAAGATGCTGGAAGAAGATGGACAGATGATATTCATCACCCCGAGAAGCTTTGCTTCGGGCAGGTATTTCCAGTCTTTCCGTGACTTCCTTTTCCGCCACGTTCATATTGACCTGATTCACCTGTTCAATACCAGGAAGGATACTTTTTCCAAGGATGAGGTTCTTCAGGAACTAGTCATTATGCGGATGCATCCTGCCGGCGAAGTCTCTACTATCACGGTTTCATTTAGTCAAGGCATCCGTGATCTTGGAGAACCCTATCAGAAGGATTATGCGGCTACAGATATAGTGGACGTGACCAGTGATGAGAAGGTTGTCTATCTGCCGGTTGACGGACGCGATGAGGCAATCTTGCGTCTGTTCCGTTCCTGGGATGGCAATATGGAGAAGTATGGAATCAAGATATCCACGGGGCCTGTGGTAGCATTCCGGGCGTATGATTCCATTGTCAGCGACCCCGCAGAGGATACAGTTCCTCTCTACTGGCTCCATAATGTTGTGAAGATGTTGTGTGATCATCCGGTGCAGAAGAAAGACAAGGGGCAGTACATCAAGGTTTCTCCGGAAACGAAGGCAGCTCTGCTTCCCAATAAGAATTATGTGCTGCTGAGGCGTTTCAGTTCCAAAGATGACAGCAGCCGCCTGGTTGCGGCTCCATATTTCGGCAATATGGCTCAGTATGAGTATGTTGGATTTGAGAACAAATTGAACTATATTTACAGGCCGAAAGGTCACCTCCGCCGAGACGAAGTTATGGGGCTTACTGCTCTTTTGGACAGTGAGATGTTTGATGCGTATTTCCGTACGTTCAATGGGAATATCAATGTGAGTGCGACGGAGCTTAGGATGATGCCCCTTCCTCCGATTGAAACGATACGGGAGATTGGGAGGAAGATTATTTTGAGAAACAATTATTCCATTGACTACATCAATGATTTAGTCCTGGATTGTTTTAAGATTCAGTAGCTATGAGCAAAATTACTGAGGCACAAGAGATTTTGAAGGCATTGGGATTGCCGGCTGCGCAGCAGAATGAAATGTCTGCGCTGACTTTGCTGGCCCTTTGCAGCATTAAGGAAGATACTGCTTGGGCGAAGGCAACCCGGACCAGCCAGCGCATTACGAAAGAGATAATGGCTTTTGTAAATGAGAACTACAAAGCTGACGCCCCATACGCACCCAATACCCGAGAGACTTTCCGCCGTCAGGTGCTCCACCAGTTTATTCAAGCAGGAGTTGCCAACTACAAATCCCGATGATCCTACGCTACCGGTGAATAGCCCGAAAGCGCATTACGCCATTACACAAGAAGCACTTGAAGTTGCTCAGTCGTATGGCACAAAGAATTGGGATAGCCGTACGCAACAGTTTGCCGTAGAGTATGAAATATTACGCGACAGGTATGCTGCTGAACGTGACATGCACCGCATTCCTCTTGTTATCGAGGGGAATGAGTACTATCTATCTCCTGGTGCTCACAATGAGGTCCAGGCGGCAGTCGTTGAGGAATTCGCTCCCAGGTTTGCTCCCGGCGGGAAGCTGCTCTATATCGGCGATACCGAGGATAAAGACCTGTATGTGAATCCCGCCGGACTGGAAGCGCTTAATCTTCCCATCACAGAGCATTCAAAGCTTCCGGATATCGTCATCAGCGATGACAAACGAGAGTGGCTGTTCTTGGTTGAGGTCGTAACCTCTCACGGTCCGGTATCGGCGAAACGTGTGGTTGAGCTGGAAGAGTTCACCAAGGATTGTCCCTACGGGATTGTGTATGTGACGGCTTTTCCCAATGCAAAAGAGTTCAAAAAACATGTGGACGATATCGCCTGGGAAACTGAGGTGTGGCTTTCGGATACGCCTGACCATATGATTCACTTCAACGGTGACCGATTCATCGGACCGAGAAAGTAGATCTTTTACTAGTCAATTATGTAAAAGGCTTGTGGCGTCATCCGCAAGCCTTTCGTAGTTTTGCTGGGCCTATTGTCCAACCCGCCTGAAATGAGTAAAGCATTGATTCAATAGTCGTATCTTGCTGATGAGGCGGTAACTAAAAGAAAAATCAAGGACTTGAGTTTTGCCTCAAATCCTTGACCTTGTGGAGCATAGGGGATTCGAACCCCTGACCTATAGATTGCGAACCTATCGCTCTACCAACTGAGCTAATACCCCTTAATCGGACCGCAAAGTTAAAGAAAAATTGGCAATTGCCAAATTATTCCTCCACCTTTTCTAACATTTGTTTTGGAATGTATGAGGTGGCAACTGCAATTACGCCCTCAATGCACACCAGGAGGCGCCTGTCTTTGCCGATACGCTTGATGTAGCCCTCGGCTCCGGCGAAAGGCCCTTCCGTAACGCGCACTTTTTCGCCGGTGCGGAAGCCCACGATCTTTTCTGCGTCTATGAAGTCCAGCCCGTTTGCTCCGGAAGAAGTAACGAGGCGGAACATTTCCATCTGGCTGTCCCGAATCACCGAGAAGCCTTTGTCTTTCCCTTTGGAATATATGAATCCCTTGCATGTTCCGTTCACTTCGTCCGTGAGCATACCACTCACCATGGTTGCCCGGGCTTCATCGGCCCGGAAGAAAATGAGCGAACTCACCATTGGGACGCGCTTGTAGATTATGGGGCCGTTCTTGAAGAACATCCGGCGGGCCCTAACGTTGCTTTCGTCGGCAAGGCGTTTCGCGGCGGCAGAGTGGTCCTTTCCTTTCTGCTGGACGTTTTCGCAGGCCAGATAGGTCTCTATGCCATAGGCATCCAGGAGATCCTCCATTTCGAAGACCCTGTTGTAGAATACCTTCATTGCATACCAGTGAAGTTCCGGCTGCTTTTCCTGCGTGTTTTCCATTGCGGCGCTAAGGTACGGCTTTTTTTGATTAAAGCAAACGCAAGGTGTGTCTTTTTGGCAGGAAACTTGTCAATTTGTCACAGTTAACTGTCTAAATGTCAGTAATTTAGCCAATTTTAAAGGCTGGCCTCTCATTTGCCATATCATGTGGCGAAGCCGCTCCGGAAACGGGCACTTCAGAAAAAGAAATGTTTAACTTTTAATATAGGAGATTTTAGCTATGTTACCCGTCAGAAGAAACAACAACACTTGGATGCCCGACATTTTCAACGATTTCTTCGACAACGCCTGGATGGATCGTCCGAAGGCAACCGCGCCGGCAATCAACGTAATCGAAACACCGGAAAAGTACGAGCTTGAGCTCGCAGCGCCGGGAATGACCAAGGCCGATTTCAACATCCATCTGGATGAAGACGGAGACCTTGTAATCAATATGGAGAAAAAGACCGAGGCAAAGGAAGAGGGCAAGAAAGCCGGTCACTATCTGCGCCGCGAATTCTCCTACACCAAGTACCAGCAGACAATGCTGCTGCCCGATGATGCAGATCGCGAACAGATCGGGGCGAAGGTAGAGAACGGTGTCCTCACCGTCTCCATTGCCAAGGTCAAGAAAGTGGAACCTGAAAAGGTCCACAAGCAGATTGAAGTCTGCTAATGCGAAATGGCATAAGTTATGGTGGCAACTCCACGTATCTTCATGATACTGGGGTTGTCATCTTTTGAATACATGGAGAACTGTCCCTGGTCGGCAGTGATCACTTTGCCAAGACGGCTGCCATAGTTGGAAACGAACTGGGTGGCCGTCTGCTTTGCATTTGCAATAGCCTCTTCAATCATTTCCTGCTTGATGGTCTGGAAGTCGGTGTACTGGTAGTCCAGGTTGTTGTATCCGCCAAGGGCGATGCCCTGGGCCAGGAGGTCTCCCTGCTTCATCACGATTGCCTGCACCTTCGCAACATCCTTGGAGGTGATGCTTATCTGGGTGGTGAGCTTGTAGTTGAAGGGGATGTATTCGTTGGACCAGCGGTTCGCAACGCGGTCATCCACCTCCGGGGGAAGGATGGAGATCTCGTCGTCCTGCAGGCCGTTTGCCTTAAGGAATGCCACCACCTTGTTGTTTGTTCCCTGGATCTCGTTGTAGAGGGTGGGGAGGGTGTTGCCGGTGACATAGGTGCTGAAGCTCCAGGTTACCAGGTTGGCATCCACTTCCCTTTCGCAGAGGCCCTTCACGGTTACCTTGCGGTCTTTGTTGATGAAATCGTCAATTCCTGCCTTCAGCACGAAGCCGAATACGATAAGGCAGAGGCCAAGGATGGCCGCAGCAATGATTTTCGTGTCTTTCATAATGGTCATTTGAGTAGCTGTTTAACTTCTTCTAAATCTCCGTCGCACGGAGCGGGTTCTATTCCAAGCAAATGGCATACCAGGGGATAGATGCTCACGTTGCGGAACGGTTGGGCCTTGTATCCTTTCTTGAAATCCGGGCCCTCTGCGCGGAAGATGGGACGCATGTCCGAATCGTAGGGATTGTAGCCGTGTGCGCCCGGGAAAGTACGGGGCTTGTCGGTTACCTGCCAGCCAAGGTCGGGAGCTACAATGATGTCGCCAAGGCGTACCGAGGTGCCGTAATTGAGTTCTGCGGGAACCTCCTCCTTCTTCCAAACGGAAATGTGTTCCACATCCTTGAGGGCGCTGTAAATCTTCTCCCGGTACTCGGGTTTGGTGAAAATGGAAGTGGGAGTTCCGGTAACGACCCTCTCGCACCACTCCTTCTGAATATAATCATAAGGATTCACGCATCTTTCCGTACTGATTTCGGTCATGCCGTGGTCCGAGAGAACTATCAGGTCTATCTGCTTTGCATATCTGGAGCGTGCGATGCCAGCCCTCAGCCTGCCAATCATATCATCCACCCTCTTCACGGCATCGCGCACTTCATCGCTCACGGGGCCGAAACTGTGGCCGCTGTGGTCCGGTTCGTCGAAGTAGAGCATTATAAGGTGAGGGCGGTCTTTTTCCGGAAGATTCAGGAATCCAAGAGCTTCATCCACACGCTCTTCATAAGTGAGCATGGGCTTTTGGCCGTAATCCCGCCAGTAGGTGGGATATTTATCCTGAACCGCAACGTCGGATCCAACCCAATACACCAGGCCGGACTTCACGCCCTGGCGCTGTGCCGTTAGCCAGACCGGTTCCCCAAGGTAGTAGCCGGGCACGGATTTGTTGGGCCCGCCGATGGAATAGAACCCGTTCATGTCCGGTGCCCAGAAACTGTTGTTCACCAGGCCGTTATGGTCCGGCACCAGCCCTGTTGCAATGGCATAGTGGTTGGGAAAAGTGGAGGCCGGATAAGATGCCCACATCGCTGTGGAAACTCCGTTCTCTGCAATTCTGTCGATGTTGGGACTGCTGTAGACCGTGGGATAATCCCAGCGGAATCCGTCCAGAGATACGACAAAAACGTAGCGTTCCTGAGTCTGAGACTCTGAATTGTGTTTGAAAATGCCGCATGAGGCCGTTATGGCAACCAGCAGCACTGCCCATACAAGGCTGAATCTTCTTTTTTGCATAAAGCTTCGTGTTTCTGTCACGAAGATACGCAAAAACTTCGTGATAACCTACTACGCCAGGGCAGTTTCGGTAACCGTGGTGCCTATTCCAAGCGCATTCAGCTGTGCGAGGAACGAACGCTCGAAGCTGTCGCTTGCAATCTTGCGGGTGAGGTGGAAATAGAGCTTTCCGTTATAACCGGCGCAGGAGCACGCCCCGCTGTTTCCCCTCTGGCGGCCAAGGATAAAGTCGATATCGGCAATATAGGGCCTCATTCCTTCCGGAACGTTCACGTTTCCAAGGTTGGAGAGAGTCTGGGAGCAGAAACGGTCGCCGTGGAGAAGATTGATTATGTCTATGATGGGATGCTTTACGAAAAGGGGAAGGCAGCGCACCAGGAGCATCTCTTCCAGCTCCACGTTGGCTGCGATTTTGGGCTCCAGATTCTCGAGCTTGAGATCGTTTTCCTTCTGCGCCTTCACGAAATCCACAATCTCCTTGAAACTCATGTACCCGTCCTTCACGTCCATTCCAAGGTTCACGTAGGAAGAGAAGTTGCGGAGAGTACGGCTCTTGTAGATGGGCCTCAGGTTCACGGGGACGGAGACTTTCAGAACGTCCTTTCCTGGCTTTGCATCTTTGGAGTGCTCTTCCTGAAGGGCGAAAAGCATAACTGAGGTGAGAAGGTCGGTAACCGTGCAGCCGTAGCTCTTGCATACGCCGCGAACCTCATCGGCACACATAACTGCGCGCATGTCCCTTACGCTCTCCATGGGCAGGGACTTTCCTTTGATATGGTATGCATCCACGTTTTTCTCCAGCTGGCCCTTGCGGCCGGAGAATACGGTTTTGAAGCTGTCTTCGAACTCGCTGTAGCTGGGAGACTCGGAAGGATCCAGCACCAGGCCGTTGAAGTCGAAACCGGCATTGTATCTCTTGCGGATGTATTCGGCAGCCAGGGTGAGAATGAAGGTTATGGCGCCGAAGCCGTCGGTGAGGGCGTGGAAAACGTCCAGCATTATGCGGTTTCCTTCAGCGCTCACGCGGTAGAGGAGGCCGCCCTGGTCTGAAAAGCGGAAATGGCGGAGAGGCTTCAGGGGCCTCACTTCGGGGTCCTGGTCCACCCTGTGCAGGAACCACCAGAATGCGCCGCCCTTAAGGGTGCAGCGGAAGGTGGGTATGCGCTCGGATACTCTTACGAGAGCTGCCTGGAGGATATCCCTGTCCACGGGCTCGCTCATGGTGAGGCTCATCCTGTATAGAGAGCTGTAATGCTTGCTCATGGATGCGGGATAGATGTTGGCGGCGTTGTCCAGCTTCAGTTTGTAGGGTACTGCGATTTCCATTGCTTCAAAAGTTTGATGCAAAGGTAAAGCAGTGGCACGGCCAGGAGAAAAAAAAGTCGTGAGGGACTTACAAAAGTGACCAAAAACGCCTATTAGGGACGAAAGTGCCGTTTTTGGGACGAAAAACAGGGAAAATATATTTTCGTCCCTTTGAATCTGGGATGAAAATCAGTGCTTGGGAATGGCTATTTCGTACGATTTTCCGGGTTTCACAGTGAGCTTTGTATCCCGCAACCAGGGATTGGCTTCCTTCAGGCGATAATAGGTGGTGCCGTGCTTTTCGGCAAAGTCCACAAGATCTTCGATGGTGGAGTTCACGGTAACGGTTTCGCGGATTTCCAGAAGGGGATATGTCTGGCCCTCCGGAATGTCGAATCCGAAGGCCAGAGGATCCTCGAAGAACATCTTGGCGGCAAGGAGGCGGAACATGTAACGGGATGTCTCTTCCGGAAGAAGAACGTTCATTGCGAAAGTCTGGTGCTGCGCCTGCAGCCTTTTATCCACGTTTCCGCCGCCGAAGTTATAGCTTGCAGCCGCCGTCATCCAGTTGCCGTATTTGCGGTATGCGCTGCGGAGCATCTTGCAAGCGGCAACGGTTTCCTTGTACACATTGAACCTCTCATCCACCTCCGGGCTTATCTCAAGCCCATAACCGCGTGCGGTTGCCTCCATGAACTGCCACAGGCCGGCAGCCTTGGCAACCGATACGGCCTTGGGGTCCAGGTTGCTCTCTATGGCCATAAGATATTTAAGATCGTCGGGTACACCGTTTGCACGCAGGATGGGTTCCACCACCGAGAACCAGCGTTTTGAGCGCTTGAGCAGCAGGTTGCTCAGTGTATGGCTGTAGGTGAACGCTATGAGTTCGCGGTCCATGCGCTCGAACCGGTCCGGGGTGTTAAGGTACACCGTATCTCCTGCAAATACCACATACTCCGGAACCCTGGGGGAGTTTGGATGTACGCGGCTGAGCGGATGATACAACTGGGCCTGTGCAATTGCGCCGAAAAGCAGGGCGGCTATGAGAACTGCTGAAAACCTTTTCATCGTATGTGGTTATAGATTTCCTTAAGAAGGGCTTTGTCGGAAGCGTAAGGGGAGTGGGAGAGCTGGTAAAGGCCGTTTATTCCGCAGTCCATCACCAACATTCCTTCTCCGCAGGAGTTCAGGCTTTCCACAAGGGCTTTCTGCCGGGCGGGAACGTCCTTTAGGGTATATTTGCCATCCATGCTCTTAACGCCCGGCTGGTCCATTATGTCTTCCACAACGGAGTAGTCGAAGGAAACTGAAGCCATCTCTTCCAGAAGAAGTTCATGGCAGGCTTCGGCATATTTCTTCACCCTGTCGGACACATCTCCGCTGTAGGAGAATCCGAGCAGCTCCACGTGGGGGCAGTCCAGGGCGGCGAAAAGCGAGCGCACGCGGTCCATGTGGGCGAAGATTTCATCGTCACCGTCCCCTATGAGGCTCACGGTGAAATAGCGCTTGGAGGGCGGGTCTCCGGCAGCTTCAATGGCCTTTTCAAGAGCCGGGACGGTGCCGTACCCGGGATTCAGCCAGTAGTCCGGGAGGTCTTCTCCCTCGCAGGGGGCTTCGCAGAACATGAAGCACTGGAAAAGCCATTCTCCATCGCATGCTACACCGGGGGCGAGGCGCTCTTCCCCAAAGCGGTAAATTGCCCTTTCCGGGCTTCCGCAATGGATTATCCACGCGCTTGAGGGCATGGCGATGCTGTCGCGGGCCGCCTCCCATGAATACAGTTCAGGGGAGAATCTTTCGGAAGGGTTTCCGCAGGCCAGGAGCTGGAAGCTCAGGGCAAGAATTGTGGCAAGGCGAATATTCATGTGTCAAAACTGTGTTTTCAATCCTTCGAATACGGCTCCGTCCGGGGCAGGTATAATCTGCACTCCTTCAAGTGCATTACGGAGCGGACGGTCCATAAGTTTCAGCGACTTGGAAATCTGTCCGCCCATAAGGAGGGTCTTCACTTCCATGTCTTCCAGGAGCTCCGCTATGCTCTCGCCAAGGGTGGCGCCGATCTGAAGGTACGCTTCCATGGCGTTTTCGTCGCCCAAATTGGCCCGCTGCGCAATGTCAAGGGCCGATACCGTGGTTATTCCTGTCCTTGCCGCATATGCGTTGCGTATGGCTCTTGCCGATACGAAGTCTTCCAGTATCCCGCCGTTCCGGGGCAGGTTCCAGATCTCGTGGGCAGGGGAGCCGTCGGGAGCGTACCGTACCTTTCCGTCCAGGGCCATGCAGAAGCCAAGTCCCGTGCCCAGTGTGGCCAGGGCCACGTTTCCGCGGAGGTCCAGCATACGCAGGGAACCTTCCAGGGCCGATGTTACGTCGTGCATGTATCTGACAGGAATTCCTGCGGGGATACCGGCGAGGACGGCGAAGTTTTCTCCGTACACGGCTGCGAACTTGTGCTCCATCAGGAAGGTCCCTTCGTGATAGTTGAAAGGGCCCGGGATGGCAACGCCTATACCCTTGAGATTCTGAAGCGGGCCAATCGCCCTCTTCAGTCCGGCAGCTATTTCTTCGCGGCTTCCGGCGGAATTCACCGGAACGGGAGGCTCACCGGGAATCTTGACGAAGGTACCGCCCACGTCAAGAAACCTGTAGCCTTCTGTTCCCTTTTCCATTCAGATTTTCTCCAGCCAGGCCCTGGGCACCCTTGCCCGGGCAAAGAGGCAGTTAAGCAGGCCCACAACAACGTAGATCCGTCCCTGCAGTTCAAGGACATGGCCTTCAACGCCCTTCAGGACACCCTCGGTTACGCGCACTTTCTCGCCGATGCTCAGCGGCTTGTCCATGAGCCCGCCCTCTTCGATGGAAGCTTCCAGTACGCGGCGGAAATCGTCCATGCATTTGTCGGAGACGAACATCAGCTGATGTGTGGCACAGTCGTTCACAAGATCTGCCTTCACCCCGCAGAAGTGGATGAGGTTCAGGGCCTCCACCTTTGTGGCGTGCAGAAACACGAAACTCGTGAGAAGCGGCTCTTCCACCATCCCTTTGCCACGGCTTGAGCGGCGCATCCTGGTGGGCACGAAGTTCTCCACGCCAAGCTGCGTGAGCCGGTTCCTTACCCCAAGCTCCGCACCATGACGCGTCTTTGCCACATACCAGTATGCTTTCTGCTCCGCCATCGGCCTTTAAAATTTCTTTCCGCTTACTATGCTCAGGAAAGTGAGCCCGAGCACCTTGATATCGAACCAGATAGTGTGGTTCCTCAGATAATACAGGTCCAGATCCAGCCTTGTGAGCATCTTGTCCATGGTGTCTGTGTAGCCGTTGTACAGGGTTGCGTAGCTGGTTACCCCGGGACGTATCTGGTACAGATAGTCGTAGCGTGCGTTGTACTGCTTGATTTTGTCTATGTAGTACTGCCTTTCAGGCCTGTATCCGATGAATGACATATCCCCTTTGAGTACGTTCCAGAGCTGGGGAAGTTCGTCCAGATGATGGGCGCGCAGGAATCGGCCCACCTTTGTGAGCCTGGAGTCCTCCTCTCCGGAATAAAGGGCTGGAGTGCCGGCCGCTTCCGCATCGGTGCGCATTGAACGGAACTTATAGATATTGAAAGGCTTGCCGCCCCTTCCGATGCGCTCCTGGACAAAGAACACGGGGCCGCCGTCTTCCCTTTTTATGGCTATGGCGCAAACGGCTATCACCGGAGAGAAAAGCAGGAGGAGGAAGCTGGAAAGGCAAATGTCGAATCCGCGCTTGATCATGTGCCCCAGAAGGGACATCCTGTCACGCTGCTGAACAGGTTCCACCTCTTCAGCTTTCGCGTTATCGTTTTCGTTCTCGGGTTCATCGGTATCAGGAGCGTTTTCCCCCATAACCGTGCGGGGGAAGAATACGCCGTCCACTCCGCCGAAACGCCACTGGAGTTTCTCCAGGTCTTCGTTCGTCTTGCAGAAGTACACCACATAATCCCTGATCACGCGGCCGCTCATACCGGGCCTGGTGGAAAGGAGCCCCACCACGTCGTAGCCCTGCTTCTCAAGTTCCGAGGCAAGGTTGAGGGAGGGGATATCTGTTCCTGCAACAAGGGCGGTCTTTCGCGAGGCCATCTCCGACGGATTTGGACCGCGCCCTGCAAGGAGCCTTGAGGCCACCCTGAGGTATGTAAGAGCGCCGCCGGTGAGGATGAAGTCCATCAGAAGGATGAGGATGGACTGGAAAGACAGCGGAAACTTGATGAGCCCAAAAGCAACGACCGTAATGAGGACGGCTTCCTTGATGAGTATGGCCGTCATCACCCTGGCGATGGACCTTACCGTAGAGTATTTTTTCACATCCCTGCTGCATCCCGAAACCAGGACTCCCGGAACAGTTCCCAGGGCCGATGCTGCAAGCCATCCAAACACCAGAAGGGTGTATCCGGGAATGGGCTCCGATATCCATCTGATTACCAGAATAGAGACGAGGGAAGCCAGCAGGGATAGGAAGATATCCTGCGAAAGTGAAAACAATAATATGCCCGGTCTTTTCATTTATTCAAATATCTTACAAATTTAAGAAAAAAACGCGATTCTACGCAACAAGAGCGGGAAATTTGAAGATAAAACGTTTCGTTTTGTTTTTTTTGCGATAAAAACTTGCATATTTACTGCTGAAAAGCTAAATTCGCACCCCGAATGGAAATCTATTTCCATATCCGTCTTGTCTGAGACTTTGTTTGCAGTCCCAGCGGCGGAGCCGTAACTCGAAAGAATAAAACAAAAGATAAAATGAAAAAACTAGTCAGCATTGCAGCGGCTCTTCTGATGTGTGGTGCGATGGCCCTGGCCCAGCCGGCCAGGCACAGCCACGAAGGGCGCTTCTATGTGGGATTGCAGCAGGGCCCCATGCTCAACATCTACGAGAACGCCTTCTCGTACAGGGAGAACGGGAAAACCATGAACCTTTTCACCTATCAGGCCGGTCTGGTTGCCGGTTACGACCTTAACGACATCTTCGGAGTGCGCCTGAGCGCCGCCTACGGTAAGAACGCAGGTGCCTGCAATACCAAGGATACGTCGGCCCACGGTTTCTATCCCTACACATTCAGCAGCGTGAACGTATTTGCCGATGCAATCCTGGACATGCACGGCCTGTCGGATCTCACAACCTTTTTCCGTATCAAGCTTTACGGCGGCCTTGGCCTCGGCCATTCCTTCAATATGACGGATTCCGGCCATCCCTGGCAGGATGTGAGCGATCCCAATACCGTGTTCGGTTTCCGTTTAGGATCCATCTTCGAGTACAACATCACCGACCATATCGGCGTCTATGGGGAACTCTGCGGTGAAGGCTACACCGACAAGTACAACGGCCTTATGCCCAGCGTGGAAGAGCAGGTGAACAATTTCGATGGTTACGGCGGTTTCCCGCTGGATCTTCGCGGTCTGGTTTCAGTAGGAGTATTATACAGGTTTTAGATAAATGAAGAAGATTGCACTTATTGCTGCCGCGCTTTTTTCCATCTGCTTCGCGGCACGCGCCCAGAAGGAAGGTGACAATATCGGCAGCTGGTTCGTGGGTACCGGAATCGGAATGAATTTCGGTTTCGACGGTCAGCACAATACCGGCCGCAGCACATCTCACAACGGAGCCGGAATCGCTGATGACATCTATTTCGGCTATTGGTTCAGCAACTGGGGCGGCTTCCGTGCCGGCCTCCAGGGCCTTTCCATCTCCGACAAGTTCACAGATTTCGGCTATAAGAGGTATGAGTATCTCCACGGCGACATGCTCATCCGCGCCCATAGGAACATCATCCCTTATATGCACCTTGGTTGGGCAAGGATAGACGACAGCGCTTTCGGCGGAGGCGTGGGTGTGGCATTCCCCATCTATGTTTCCGAAAGGATTGCCATCGTCCCCGACATCAAGGCCACGACATACAGCAGCCTGATTTATCAGACCGTGAGGACTTTCCCGGCCCTCACCCTCAGCGGTACCATCGGCGTTAGCATCAACCTTGGCAAGCCCGTCAGAAGGCCCGTGCCCGTGGACGTTACCCAGCCCCAGCCCGTTACCGTGGTGGTGCCCGAGGTGCGTCCTCAAATTGTCCGCGACACCGTTATCGTGGAAAAGATAGTACGGGAACCCAAGGACGGAGATTCTTCTTCTAGCGGGTCTTCATACGGCAGCGGGTCTTCTGCCTCTTCCGGCGACCACGACACCGACCATCCCCTCATCACCGCCATCAGCGCGGAGGTTCTTTTCGACACAGGTCTGGATACTATCCGTCCCGATGCAAGGGAGGAACTGATGGAAGTAGTGCAGTGGATGAAGGATCATCCCGACGAGGGCATCATCGTGGAAGGCCACACGGACAGCGTGGGCGGCAGGGATTTCAACATGAATCTTTCGCTTCGCCGCGCCCAGAGCGTGAAGAACTTCCTCGTGAACTACGGTGCCCGCGCTTCGCTCATCAGCATCGACGGATATGGATATTCGCGTCCCGTCGCTTCCAACAACACGCCCGAAGGCCGTCAGCGCAACCGCCGTGTGGAAGTGAGGCAGTGGTAACAGATGAATCTGCAGGAATGTAAATTAATCCAGTTGCCAATAATCCCGGACGAAAGGGGAAACCTTTCATTCATAGAGGAGTGCAATCACATCCCTTTCCGGATTAAGCGAACATACTGGTTATATGATGTCCCGGGAGGCGAACGCCGTGCAGGCTACGCCCTCCGGGCAACTGATGATTTTGTGGTGGCGATGTCGGGCAGTTTCGACGTTCTCCTGAGCGACGGAACCCAGAAAAAAACCATCCATCTGAACCGCTCCTACGAGGGTTTGTACATTCCGCGGGGCATCTGGCACGAGTTCCGGAATTTTTCCACGAATTCCCTGGCCCTGATGCTTTCGTCGGAGCATTTCGACGCCTTGCAGTATGTGCGGGACTTCGACAGTTTCAAAGATTTGAAGGCCCATGGCGAAATATAGCGTAAACGACTGTCCTGTCCTGGACTTGGGCAAATTCAAGGGCGAGCGCAGAGGCGACATCACCGTGGTGGAGAACGATGGCACGCTCCCTTTCGACGTGAGGAGGGTTTTCTACCTGTATGACGTCCCCGGCGGATCTTCCCGCGGAGCCCACGCCCACAGGGAGCAGTATCAGTTCATAATAGCCACCAGCGGCTCGTTCCAGGTAACGCTTGACGACGGTAACGTGAAAAGGACATTTTTCCTGAACCGTCCCTACAAGGGGCTCCTCGTTTATCCCGGCCTCTGGAGCTATCTGGACGATTTCTCCTCAGGCGCGGTTTGCATGGTGCTCACATCGGCCCCCTTCAGCGAGAAGGATTACATCAGGAACTACGAAGACTTTCTGGAGTTCAGAAAAGAACTTTGATCCATGCTTTCACTCGGTAAAAAGACGGTGATTCTTCTGGGCGGTAACGTACTGAACAGCGGAATCGTTTACTATTGCGCCCAGCACGGCATTTCGGTGGTTGTAGTGGACTGGTCGCCCAATGCTTTCCTCAAAGGGGACCTGTTCCTGTGCATAGACGTGAAGGATACGGAGACCATACTCAAGGCCCTGGAGGAGAATGGGATAAAGTCGATTCTGGGGACATACACATCCATCGACCTTGCCGTTCCTTCCATGAATGCAATCAACAGGCATTTCGGGCTCAGGTCCATGGATGCCGGGGCCATTGCCAATGCGCTCCCCAAGGCTGTGATGACGCGGCTGTGGCAGGAAGCCGGGATCCTTAACCGCTACTCAAAGGTCTTCGACTCACTTTCGGATGAAGTCTTTGAAAGGGTGGATGCCATGCCGGTGATCTTCAAGCCCAACATCTCGTCCAGTTCCCGCGGGATAACCATCCTGGAGAAGGGCGCACCTGAAGATATCGTCACTGCGGCCTTCGACAAAGCCAGCGGTGAATCATACGACAAAAAGGTTATAGTTGAGGAATTTGTCCGGGGGAGGGAATTCACCTGCGACATGCTTGGCGATGCCTACGGAAACGTATCCGTCTATGGCATTTCCGTGAAGTACCACACCCTGAATACCCATAACAACAAGATAGCCGTGAAGCTGCACTATAACAGCAATGTCTATCCCGATGAGGTGTATCGCAGGATTGCCGAAACCGGAAAACGCTGCTACAGGGCCCTTGGCTTCAAGGCTTCCCTTGGCCATCTGGAAATCCTTATGAAGGACGACGGCACATTGTCGCCCGTGGAGATTGGCGCCCGCTCAAGCGGCTTCATCGCCAATCCGCTGGTGTCTCTTGCCGGCGGAACGGATTATTTCGGCGACTATCTGCGGGTCCTGGGCGGAGAAAGGATCCCCGGCACGGACCATATCAACGGCAACTCATCGTCCATGTTCTTTTTCTACGACATGCCCGGCGGCTCGGAGGTGGTTCACCCGTGCTCCCTTGTCGATTTCCTGCCGGAAGGAATCCAGTCGGCCTATTTCAACCGCGCCAAAGTTCTGGAGCAGGGGCACCGCTTCGGCGACATCTCCAACGACAACGAGCGCGTTGGATATGAAATCCTCTACGGCAGCAGGGATGCGATGTCGATAGATGCGATAGAAAGGGCCGAAAAGGCTTTTATCGAGCATAATACCAAACAATGATTTTCTACGATTCCCACGCCCACTGCATCGGAAAGCAGGCCGGCGGAATTCTGATCGGATTGGAGGGAACTCCGGTCCTTCCCGGCTTCCTGGACAACGAAGGCGTAAAAGCTGCGGCGGCATCGGCCCCCGGCTTCATTCCCTGCTATTATGTGGGAAAAGACTGGAACGAGGTGCCGGACGAAAGCGCGCTGAAGTATCATCCACGGAGGGAGAAATACTCTGCCGATGAAGTGATTTCGGACCTGAAGCGCCGGAGCTGCAGACTCTGCGTCATCGACACTCTGAACCAGCCGCACTGGGGCTATCGGGACTATTGGAAGGTGGTTTCCGCTTTTCCCGGCATAAAGTTCATCCTTCCCCATATGGGAGGCTACGACATTGCCGATTTCCTGAAGATCCTGGATTTCAGCAGGAACGTCTTCTGCGATTTCTCTTTCACCCAGGATTACTTCGGCTGGTGCGGAAACCGTCCCGCTCTGGGCTATGTGTGCGATGCAATAGATTACTGCCTGAACACGCCCCGGCTTGCCGGAAAAGTGCTTTTCGGCACGGATGTGCCTGATTTCAGCCAGGAGCCGGCCCTGGAAAAATATGCCGCAAGGCCGGATGCGGAAGCCTTCCTGGTAACCAATTACAAGAATCTAATCAACTCCTTATAGCAATGAGCATAACCCAGCAGGCCATAGAACTGATTCAGGCCAACAAGATATCATCCACGGAGGTGAGCGACGTCCTTGGAAAGAAAGGGCTGGTCGAGGGCGTCCATGCCTTGAACCCCGGCCAGTTCGTCGCCGGCGAAGTTGCATTTATATACGCCGTGAACGACAGCAATTATGAGGTTCACCGCCAGCTTGCCGATGCCGACCTCAAAGGCAAGATTGTGTTCGTGTACAATGTGAACTGTTCCAGGGCCATCTTCGGAAGCCTCGTGGCGAAATACATCCTTCTCTACAAAGGCGCGAAGGCAATCGTCGTGAACGGCAGGCTCCGCGACGCCCACACCCTTATCAAGGAAAAGTATCAGATCTGGCTGGAGGATGTCTGCCCTATCGGCTGCGTGAACTGCCCCAACGGAGAAGACCTGCCCGTGGAAGAGTATGAAAGGCTGAAAGCCAAATACGAGGGCTCCATAATGGTATGTGACGACAGCGGAGTGGTGATGATCCCCAAGGACAAAATTGACGAGAAACTCCTCACCAAGCTCGAATTCATAGAGTTCCAGGAGGATATCTGGTTCTACTGCGTGGACACCCTTAAGATGTCAACCTTCGACACGGTGTGCATGAAAAAGTACCTGGACGGCGATATCCTGGACAAGAACCTTCTGAAAAGGCTGGAAGAATTCCAGAACAATCTTTAGAGAAATGCCCATTCCTTTCCTGTCACTCAAAGACGTCACCGCCCTCCACGGAGAAGAGATCCGGGAGGCGGTTGCAAAGGTAGTTGCCGGCGGCTGGTATCTCCAGGGCGAACAGAATGCCCTTTTCGAGAAACACTATGCCGATTATATCGGCTCCGGGCACTGCGTGGGCTGTGCAAACGGCCTTGATGCCCTCATCTGGATATTCCGGGCCTACATCGAGCTTGGCGTGATGGCCCCGGGCGACGAGGTTATCGTGCCTGCAAACACCTACATCGCCACGATCCTGGCAATAACGGAGAACGGTTTGAAACCGGTTCTGGTGGAGCCAAGGCTTGACACTCTTGAGATTGACGATGCCAGGATAGAGGAAGCAATCACCGAAAGGACCAAAGCCATAGCCATCGTGCATCTGTATGGCCGCAACGCCTATACGGAAAAGATCGGAGCGCTCTGCCGCAAGTACGGCCTCAAACTGGTCGAGGACAATGCCCAGGCGCACGGATGCCGCACCACCGACGGCCGCAGGACCGGCAGCGTGGGCAATGCCGCAGGCCACAGCTTCTACCCGGGCAAGAACCTTGGCGCGCTTGGCGACGGCGGTGCCGTCACAACGGACGATCCCGCCCTTGCCGATGCCGTGAGGACCCTTGCCAATTACGGCAGCCAGAAGAAATACGTATTCAAGTACAAAGGCCGCAACAGCCGTCTGGACGAAATCCAGGCCGCAGTCCTGGACGTGAAGCTGAAGTACCTGGATGCGGAAAATGAGCATCGCAGGGCTATTGCAACTTATTATTACTCCCACATCGACAATCCTCTGGTGTATCTGCCTCAGAGGCTTGACGATGCGCAGAATGTCTATCACCTTTTCCCTGTTTTCAGCACCAGGCGCGACGAACTCCAGGCCTGTCTCAGGGATGGCGGCGTGGGTACGCTCATCCACTATCCCATCCCTCCGCATAAGCAGGAGTGCTACAGGGAGTTTGCCCATTACAGCCTTCCCGTTACCGAAAAGATAGCAAGTGAAGAGTTGAGCATCCCCATCGGCCCATGCATCACGGAGGATGAAGCGGCTAAGGTGGTTTCTTTGATAAACAGTTTTAGATAGCAGTGTCTTCCCCCGAGGCAAGAACTGAAGAAACCCGCTCCTACAAGAGCATCTTCAAGGCAACTACGCTTTTTGGAGGTGTCCAGGTGTACCAGATCCTTATCAACGTGATCAGGAGCAAGTTCGTTGCTGTGCTGCTTGGCACTGCCGGCATGGGTATCCAGGGCCTGTACCAGTCCACGCTTCAGTTCATCCAGAGCATATCGTCCCTGGGACTTTCCGGAAGCGCGGTGAGGGACGTGTCGGAGGCGAACGGCTCCGGCAATACGGAAAAGATAAGCAGGACCGTCACAACCCTGAGGCGCCTGGTATGGATTACCGGCCTTGCGGGCATGGTGGCAGTGATGGCACTTTCGCCGGTTCTGAGCAAGCTCACCTTCGGCAGTTATGACTACACGCTTCCTTTCATAATTCTTTCCTGCATCCTTCTTCTGGACCAGCTGGCATCAGGCCAGAGAGTTGTCCTCCAGGGACTCAGGAGGCTGAAGGATCTGGCAAGGGCATCGGCAATAGGCGCCACCGTTGGCCTTATTGTAACCGTTCCAATCTATTACGCCTTCGGCATAAAGGGTATCGTTCCCACCCTCATACTGAATTCTGCGATAACCCTCACCGTTACCTGGCTGTTCTCCAGGAAAGTTTCGGTTCCCAAGGCCCAGATGACAGCCCGCGAAACCTGGCAGAACGGAAAACTGATGGTGAGAATGGGGCTTGCGATGAGCGTGAGTGGCATACTTTCCACCGGAGTGGCCTATGTTCTCAGAAGTTTCATAATGCATAACGGCGGAACTGCCGCAGTGGGCCTTTTCCAGGCAGGTTTCGTAATTATCAATACCTACGTGGGAATGGTTTTCAGCGCCATGGGAACAGACTATTATCCCCGCCTGGCGGCCGTGAACAAGGATAACGCTGAATGCCGTAAGATAGTGAGCCAGCAGGGAGAGATTGCAACCCATATCCTGGCACCGCTCCTTTGTGGCTGCGTGCTCCTTATGCCGCTTATTATTAAAATCCTGTATTCCGACCAGTTCCTTGAGGCCAGCCCCTTCGTGCTGTGGTGCTGCCCGGGAATGATGTTCAAGCTGGCCTCCTGGCTCATCGCCTTCCAGTTCGTGGCAAAGGCGGAATCCAGACTGTTCATCTTCACGGAACTCACAGCCAATGTCTTCTACCTCCTGCTGAGCATACTTGGATACAGGCTTGGGGGGCTCACGGGCCTTGGCATTGCCTTCACCGTGGATTACTTTGTTTATACGGTTCTGGTTTACATAATTGCAGCCAGGCGTTACGGCTTTGGCTTTTCACGGGAATTCAATCTCTCATTCGCGCTTCAACTGGCGCTGGTAGGAGGAACACTGGCCATAATACTCCTTATTCCCGCTCCAGTGAAGTATTGGGTCTGCGCAGCTGCCACGGCGGTTTCCTGTGTATACGCCCTGCTCATGCTCGAGCGTAAAACCGGAATCATCGGAATGATTAAAACAAGGATTCAGAATGGTAAGAACTGATATAGGATCTGAACCCGCACTGGTATCCGTGTGCGTGATCACATACAATTCCAGCCGCACGGTTGTGGAAACCCTGGACAGCATTTATTCGCAGATCTATCCCAGGCTGGAGCTCATAGTTTCCGATGACTGCTCCACCGACGATACCGTGGAGGTCTGCCGTAAATGGATGGATGCCCACAAGGACCGCTTCGAGAGAACTTCCATCATCCAGATGGAAAAAAACGGCGGGATAGCCGCCAATCTGAACTTCGTGATAAGGGCCACGGAAGGGGAGTGGCTCAAGTCCATCGCCGGGGACGACCTCCTTCTTCCCAACTGCATTTCGGACAATATGGACTTTGTGAGCCATAACGACAACGACGGGGTTATCTTTTCCAATGTGCGGGAGTTCTATGTGGATGCGCAGGGAAACAGGGTACTTACGGATAATTATCAGCCCGCGGAAAGCGCCAAACAGTATTACAGCAAGACAGCAGAGGAACAGTACAACAGAATCCTTTCCGTGTGTTTCACCCCCAGCAACTCGGTTTTCTGGAAAAGGAGCGTTGCGGTCTCGCACCCTTTCCCGGAGCAGTACCCCTATAATGAGGACGATCCCCATTGGCTCCATCTCACGAAAGAGGGCATAAAGCTCAGCTATTTCGACAAAACAACCGTCCTGTACAGAATCGGGGATTCCGTTTCCAAGGGGCGCGAAAACAGCTTCGTGGGGGAAAAGTATCATTATTCCCGCCTTGCCTATCTATATGCCGACAGGTATTTCGAACTTCTGAAAAGGGATCCGGAAAGGGCCAGGCAGCTGCAGAAGGAGTATTTCCTTGGCGATGTTGCCATTGTGCTTCTGCGGAACCGGAAGAATTTCTTCACAAGGGCAATCCTATATATTTTCAAACTCCTGGTCGGGACAAGAAAAGTTTCGTAATGGGTGCATCCCCGGAAATATCGGTGATAGTGGTCGCCTACAATGCGGAGGGTTGCATAGCCCGCTGTCTGGACAGCATACTCGCTCAGAGCTTCCGGGATTTCGAGCTTCTAGTCCTCAACGACGGCAGCAGCGACGGAACCCAGAGCATCATAGACAGTTACAAGGCCAGCGACCCCCGGATCAGGAGCGTGTGTCAGGAGAACAGGGGAGTGGCCATGACGCGTCAGGAGGGATTGGAACTGGCCCGGGGCCGGTATTCCATTTTTGTCGATTCCGACGACTGGATTGAGCCCGATATGCTGGAAGGACTTCACAGCAAGGCGTTTGAGGCCGATGCCGACATGGTTCTCTGCGACATCCTTGAAGAATTCGAGGACCATGCGGAATACAGGCGGCAGAATCCGGGTACCGGCGACCACCTTGCAGTCCAGCGAAAGATGTTGAACGAGCTCCAGGCCTCCATGTGGAACAAACTTATCCGGCACGAAGTGTACAGGGAATATGGCGTGCGTTTCATCGAAGGGGTGAACTGCTGCGAGGACCAGCTTCTCCTGATCCGCCTGCTTTCCAATCCTCTGAAGGTGGCCTATGTGGGAAAAGCCTATTATCATTACGATAAGGCCATAAATGCAGGCTCCATAACCAACCGCTGGCATTCCCGCCCCATTAAGGAGCGTCTTCTGTTCCTGGAAACGGCAGAGCCCTATATGCAGCAGGGGCAGGAGCACCGAGAGGCTTTCGATTATTACGTTTCAAGAAGAATATATGATTCCACCTATGCGGGTAAAGACGAGGATGCCGATTACCGGCTCATCTATTCCCGTTACCGGAGCAGTTTGAAGCGCTCTTCCCTGCCCATGAAACAGAAGATGCTGTGTCACCTTCGTTATGCGGGACTGGGGTGGTTGATACGGCTTATAAGACATTCACGCGCCTAGCTATGAAAACGGTTCCCATACTCTTTACCTTTGACATGTCGCTGGAACTGGCGGCCGGAGTGTGCATTTCCTCGCTTCTGGAAAGCGCAGAGCCGTCCACCTTCTACGACATCTTTGTCCTTCACGGGCCTGCCTGTGATTTCTCCAGGAGCCGGCTGAACGAGCTCCCGCAGCGTTATGGAAACTGCCGCCTCACTTTCCGGAAGGTGGAAGGGGAGTTCGTTGGAGGCTATGAGGTGCGCGGCATACCTGAAACCGCCTACTACAGGCTTCTCTCTCCGGAGCTGATACCCGAATACGACAAACTGCTGTATTCCGATGTGGACGTGATAATACGCGAGGATCTGGGCAAGTTCTATGACATGGAGCTTGGCGGCAACTATTTCGCAGGTGTTGACACATGCTCCCGCCTGAGACCCGGGGTAAGGAAATATATAAAGGAAAAGGCGGGTCTGGACTGGCAGAAAGGCTATTACTATTCAGGCAACCTCATCATTAATTCCGCCCTCCTTCTTGCCGACGGCAAGCTGAAAGAGTTCCGTGAACTTGGAAAGAACAACTATCTGTACCAGGATATGGACATAATCAATATTTCCTGCAACGGCCGCTTTCTTCCGCTCGGGCCCTCATACTGCATGACGGTGCAGCTCTACGACCTGATCGTTGGCAGGCGGAAAGAAATGGAGAAGATTTATGGGGCCGCTGAGATTGAGCGCGCCCTCAGCTGCGGGATTGTCCACTACAACGGCGCCAAGCCCTGGAAAGAGGCCTGCCCCAATATGGATATATGGTGGAATTCCTACAGGAGGTCCATCTTCTTCGACGAAAGCTTTGCAAGGGATTTCTGGGTGGGCCAGCGTGACCGCCTGGACAATCTGTCCCTTTCAAAGCGCATCAAACTGCTTCTCAGGTATCCACTGGACCGTAAAAAGAAATGACGATAGGCATCATAACCATGCACAAGGTACTGAACTGCGGGTCGGCGCTTCAGGCGTATGCCCTGCAGCGGAAGCTCCGCGACATGGGTTATGAAAGCGAGATCATCGACTATAAGTACGAAGACAAAAGCTCTTCCCGTCCCACGCTGAAGGCAAGGGTAACGGCGTTTCTCCGAGAGGCTCTGTTCGGCTTCCCGATTGCCCGCATGAGGCGAAAGTTCAACGACTTTTACAGGCACAGCATGGTTCTGACATCCCGGTCCTATGACAGGCATGGCATCGTTCAGGACCCTCCCCGTTACGACCTTTACATCGCCGGGAGCGACCAGATATGGAATCCCCGCTTTATCGGCGATGATGTTAATTTCCTTCTGGCTTTCACTGCCCCCGGCGCAAGGAGGATCTCGTATGCCTCAAGCATCGCCGCCCCTTCAATTGAAGGTGGAATGAAAGAACTCTACGCCCGATATCTCTCCCGTTTCGATTCCATCTCCGTGAGGGAACGCTCCGGAGTGGAAATAATCCGGGAACTCACAGGCAAGAATGCAACGGTCTGCTGCGACCCCACGCTCCTTCTCGGACGTGAGGAATGGGACGCTCTGGCAGCACAGTCAAAACTCAGGGCAGGGGACGGATACATCCTGGTATATGCCCTTTCCTATATGTTCGACCCCTTTCCTCAGATATACACCATTGTGGACAGTGTCCGGAAGGCGCTCGGACTCAGGGTAATCTTCCTCCAGGGAAGGGCCAGGGATGCACTTCGCCCCGGCTCGCGTCTTATAAAGGCGGCGGGGCCTGCGGATTTCGCCTTCCTTTTCAAGCATGCCCGTTTCGTGATAACCACATCCTTCCACGGCGCGGCATTCGCCCTTATCAACGACAGGCCCCTGATGGCCGTTGTGGATTCACGCTCGGGTAAAGACGGCCGGATCCAGTCCCTTCTGGAGGCGGTTTCGGCCGAATCCTCAATTGTCGATTACAGGGATTCCGTGAATGTGGACGCATCTGAGCTCCTCCGTCTGAAGGGAAACAGGGAAGCGTTGGCAACCCTGGTGGAAGACAGTACGAAGTATCTGAAAAACAATCTGGAACAGTGAAAGTTTCAGTGATCATACCCGTCTATAAGGTAGAGCCCTATATCGAGCGCTGCGTCAGGTCCCTGATGGAGCAGACCTTCCCGGATATCGAGTTCATCTTCGTGGATGACGGCTCCCCGGACGGCAGTATGGATATCGTCAGGCGCGTGTGCTCCGGGTACGAACGGAACGTGCGTATCCTCGTGCACCCCGAAAACAGGGGACTGCCTGCGGCGCGTAACACCGGCCTTGCCGCATGCAGCGGCGAGTGGATCCTCAATGTCGATTCCGACGACTGGCTGGAACCCACCATGGCGGAGCATCTGTACGAGGCTGCCATAAAGGTCGATGCAGACATGGCCTACTGTGACTATTACCTGGATTTCGGCAGTTCCCGCCGCCGCCTTGGCAACCCTCCTTTCCAGGATGGCGAAACCATGGTCCGGGAAGGATATTTCGGCGGGACTGCCAAGTACAATGTATGGAATAAGCTGGTGAAGGCCAGCCTGTTCAAGGGTGTCTCTTTCCCGGAAGGCCATGCCATGGGAGAGGATATGACCATGATACCCGTCACCGCCCGTGCCGCTCGTGTGGTATATGTACAGGAGGCCCTGTATCACTGGTTCAAACTTAATCCGGGAGCATATTCCAACGCCTTCTCACAAAAGAATCTGGAAGATGTCCTTTTCAATGTGAACCGCACGCTGGAAAGCATTCCGGAGAATGCTTTCTCGGAAAAGGACATAGCATTCTTCAAACTGAACACGAAACTTCCTTTCCTGATGTCGGGCAGCAGTGAGCAGTTCCGTCTGTGGAAGCAGTGGTTCCCGGAAGCGAACAGGTACATCGGTGAAAATCACTTCCTACCACTCCGCACACGGCTCGTTCAGCAGTGTGCCGCGCATAATCTTTTCTTCCTTGTCCGGCTTTACTGTTTTGCCGTGGACAAGCTGTTCTATGGCATTCACAGATTGAAGGTATGAGAAAGTTTATTCTGGTCATACTGGCGGGGATAATGACGAGCCTGTTCATTTTCCCCTTCAACCTGCCTTTTGCCACGAACGTGAACACGAAAATGGTGATTGCCGCTTTCGGGCTGCTCCTGTTCTTCTACGACATGCTGCGGAAACGCTCATTCGTCATTTCCCGGGACTTTCTCATATTCAGTATAATATGCGTCCTGGTGAGCGTGTGGTCGTATCTTGTGATCACCATCAACAATACCGTTGACGATTCCTATGCCCAGTACATAGTTTCCGCCTGGGTATGGATGGGCGGTGCCTACGCCGTGGTATGGCTGATAGGTGCCATACACGGCAAAGTGAGCGTTGAACTCATAGGCCGGTATCTTGTGTCGGTGTGCGTTGCGCAATGCTTCCTTGCATATATGATGGGACTTTATCCCGCATTGAAGAATTTCGTGGACAGCCTGATGGGCAACGCCGCAGATTTCATGGGACCGGCAGAAGGCCGAATCTACGGACTGGGAGCGGCGCTGGACCCTTCCGGCCTGCGTTTCGCCGCAGTGCTGGTGATCCTGGCTCATCTCATTCACCAGACCGACTCTTCAAGGCATAAGGCCCTTGAGGCCTTTTATATCCTGTCGTTCATCGTCATCACAGTCATCGGCAATATGATTTCCAGGACCACGATTATCGGTGTTGGCGTTTCCTTGCTGTACTGGGTGCTGATGGCATTCTTTGAAAAGAGGCAGCGTTATCTGAGCGGCTTCTGGGTCACTGCCGCAATTTGCATATTCGTAAGCATCGGCCTGATTGCCCTGCAGTATAATACCAATCTCCATTTCCGTAACAATCTGCGATTCGGGTTCGAGGGCTTTTTCTCGCTGGTGGAGAAAGGTTACTGGGAAACTAATTCCACGAACATCCTAAAGGGCATGGTCGTATGGCCGGATTCCCTGAAGACCTGGATAATCGGGGACGGAATGTTTTTCAATGAGGAAGGGACTCCGGATTTCCTGGGACAGCTCCAGACCGGTTTCTATATGGACACGGATATCGGTTACCTGCGCTTTATATATTACTTTGGCACTATCGGCCTCCTGGGTATGGTTGCAGTGTTCGTGAGCATTGCTCTCACCTGCGGTAAGATTCTCTCCAGGGACCGTGTGCTGTTTTTCCTGCTCCTGCTGGTGAACCTGGCCGGTTGGGTGAAGGTGTCCAGCGATATCATAATGATTATGGCCCCCTTCTTTGTGATGGCCTGTATCAGGGAAAAAGAAGACGACGTTTCAGAAGATGAGCAAGAGGAAGCTGCTGCAGATTAATCCCGTAATCAGGGAGAGTACATCCACCGGCAAGATCATGCGTGAGCTGGGAGAGATGGCAATCTCCGAGGGATGGGAGAGCTATATCGCGTACAGCGGTGCGCGGGATGGCATCAAGCCGCATTCATCCCGGCTTCTTCCCGTAGGAAACCGTCTGGACCTTCTATGGCACTGGATTGTAACCCGTCTTTTCGATGCCCACGGGCTTGCTTCACGCAGATCCACCCGGCAGTTCATCCGTCGCATCAAAGAAATCGATCCGGATATAATCCACATTCATAATATCCACGGATATTTCCTGAACTATCCCTTGCTTTGCGATTATCTTGCGGCATGCGGAAAACCTGTGATTTGGACCGTTCACGACTGCTGGCTCTATACCGGACACTGTTATCATTATTCTTCTGCCGGCTGTGACCGCTGGAAGACCGGGTGTCATAACTGCCCCTGCAAAACGAGCTTCCCGGCCAGTTTCGGCCTGGACCGTTCCAGAGATAATTATCAGTTGAAAAAGAGAATGTTCACATCCATTGCCCGCCTTAATCTTGTTGTGGTTTCCGAGTGGATGAAAGCCGAACTCTCTGAGTCTTTCCTTTCTGATGTGCCGTGCACGTGTATCCACAACGGTATCGACACATCGGTTTTCGCTCCGAAAAGCGGTGAGGCTCCGTCTGTATATTATCTTGCCGTTGCATCTATATGGCTTCCGGAAAAGGGACTGGCGGATCTGGCATCGCTTGCCGCAATGCTTGCCGTGGACGAGAAACTTGTGCTGGTGGGCAAGATGACCCCGGCACAGAAGAGTTCGCTTCCGGAAGGAGTCGTTACAATAGAGAGGACTTCGGATGTGGATACTCTGGTGAAACTCTACTCGGAGGCAACCGCCCTTGTGAACCCCACCTGGCAGGACAATTATCCAACCGTGAATCTGGAGTCCATCGCCTGCGGAACCCCGGTTGTTACCTACCGGACGGGCGGAAGCGTGGAATCCGTGGTGCCAGAAACCGGTTATATCGTGAAGCAGGGCGATGTGGAAGGCATGTATGGCTGCCTTAAGGAGATACGCAGGCATGGAAAAGATGCCTGGCGCAGAAGCTGCCGCGGCTATGCATTGGAGCATTTCGATAAGAATATCGCTTTCAAGGAGTATTTCAAAATGTACGGGAGTCTGCTGTGATGTCGTTCGATAAAGACAAGCTCATACTCGTGAAAGCGCTCATGGCGCTTCTGATAGTGGCAGACCACTTGAACTTCTTCCTGGATCTGGGATGGCTCAGGCCTGCCCGGGAGCTGGGTGCCCCAATTGTGTCCATATTCTTCTTTATTTCTGGATTCGGGCTGGTGCGCTCCTATCAGAGTAAGGGGCCCGCATATCTGAAGCACTTCCTTCGCAACAAGTTCCTCAGGATTGTCCTTCCTGCCGTCCTGGCCCTTGCATTCTATTATGCCATTCTATGGAATCCCGCCAGGGATTATGCAGGCGACTGGAAAAACCTTTTGCTGCTGGGAACTCCCATCGTTCCTTTCTCATGGTTCGCGGAGGCAATCGTGTTCTTTTACATTATATATTATATTTCTTTCCGCTGCCTGCCGTTCAAATGGAAATCCGCCGGCCTTCTGGCGGGAACCCTGGCCTGGATGGCCGTGACAATCCTCTCCGGCTACGACTGGTGCTGGTGGATCTGCTCGCTGGCTTTCCCCACCGGAGCCCTGTTCGCCCGAAAAGAAAAGGAGATATACGCTTTCTGTGAAGCAAAACCATACAGATATTACGCCCTCCTGGGAGTTCTGGCCATACTTTTCCTGGCCCTGTATCTTCCGCGCAATCCCTATGTCTGGACTCTGTGCTATATCCTCATCCCCACAATAGTGGCGCTGCTTATTGCCCGGCTTCCCATCGGCAGGCTCCACGGCCCGGTGATTATGTTCATTTCCGGCATCTCCTATGAAATATACCTCTGTCACGGAATCCCCATGGTATTATTCAGCGACAGACTTCCCATACGCCAGCCTCTGCTGTTCATCCTTGCTGTTTATGCGGCAACCATCCTTCTTGCATTCATTATACACCGGATAAGCACTCTTGTCGCTAAAAAGATATGCGCATAGTCTATAACATAGCAGGCCTGTACCGTCCCTCCGGTATGGAAAAGATACTCACCGACAAAGCCAACTGGCTTGCCGCCCACGGGTACGAGGTGACAATTATCACCACCGAACAGAAGGGGCGCCCCGATGCTTTCCCTCTGGACAGCCGCATCGGCAGGCGGGATCTGGGGATAGGCTATGAAGACAATAACGGCGCAAGCCTTTGGAACAAGATAATACATTACCCGCTCAAGCAGTACCGGCACAGGAAGAGGCTCACTGAAGCCCTGATGGAAATAAGGCCGGACGTCACCGTATCAATGTTCTGCAACGAGCAGAGCTTCCTTCCCGGAATCAAGGACGGAAGCCGCAAGGTGCTGGAGCTGCATTTCTCGCGCCTTAAGCGACTGCAGTACGGAAGGACGGGTCTATGGGGGGTTGTGGACAGGCTCCGCAGCCGGAACGAGCTTCGTCAGGTGAAGCGCTTCCACCGCTTTGTGACCCTCACCAGGGAAGACCTTTCCCTCTGGGGCAATGTCCCAGGTATCTGTTCCATCCCCAACGGGATACGCCTCTCCGGCATCGTCCCGGGAGAGCACGGCAGCAAGACCGTGATAGCCGTGGGCCGATATATGTACCAGAAGGGTCTGGACCGGCTGATTGACGCGTGGAAGATTGTTGAGGATGCCGTGGGTCCGGACAGCGGATGGCAGCTCCGCCTCCTTGGCGACGGCGAGCTCCGCGAAGAGTTGCAGCGTCAGGTGGACTCTCTGGGCCTCTCCGGGTCGGTGATGCTGTGTGGGAATGTGAAAGATATGCCCTCGGAGTACAGGGATGCGGCCATCCTTGCGCTCAGTTCGCATTACGAAGGCCTCCCGATGGCCCTCATCGAGGCTCAGGCCTATGGGGTTCCAGCCGTGAGTTTCGACTGCAAGTGCGGCCCCAAAGAAGTGATCATCGACGGAGAGACGGGACTGCTTGTGAAAGAAGGAGACGTTCAGGCGCTGGCAAATGCCCTGCTCGAGCTTATCCGCAATCCGGAGCAGCGCCGGCGTATGGGAGAAGAGGCTGCAAGGCAGGCCTCCCGCTTCGATTTCGAGGCTATTATGGCACAATGGGACAAGTTGTTCAGGCAATATGAGAATCCTTCAGCTAGGTAAGTTCTATCCCATCCGCGGCGGTGTGGAGAAGGTGATGTGGAACCTCACAAAGGGGCTCTCGGAAAAAGGCGTGGAGTGCGACATGCTTTGCGCCCGACTCTCCTCGGAGAAGGCCGACGATGCCGACAAACCCTTCGAGCAGGAGAACGGCTCATTCTGTCTGAACCCTCACGGGACCGTGTACTGCGTGAAAGCCCTTGCCAAGAAAGCCGCCACAATGATATCCCCGGCCATGATCGGCTGGCTCAGGAAACACAGGAACGACTACGACATCATCCACGTCCATCACCCGGATCCGATGGCGGCCCTTGCGCTGAGACTCAGCGGGTTCAGGGGCAGGGTAGTGCTCCACTGGCACAGCGACATAGTGTCGCAGAAATTTCTTCTCTGGCTCTACCGCCCGCTTCAGAGCTGGCTCATAAGACGGGCCGATATTGTGGTGGGGACGACCCCTGCCTATATAAAGGCATCTCCCTGGCTCAGGGACGTACAGGACAAGTGCACCTATGTCCCCATCGGCATAAAGCCGATAGTGTTCGACAGGTTCGGCGCATCGGCAATCAGGGGACGTTTCCCCGGAAAGACAATCCTGCTTTCCATAGGCAGGCTGGTTCCTTACAAAGGCTTTTCGGTGCTTGTGGAGGCAATGAAATATCTGCCACAGAAGTATCAGTTGGTGATTGGCGGCACCGGCCCGCTGAGGAAGGAGCTGGAAGAGCTTATCGACAAAGAGAATCTTCGGGACAGGGTTTCTCTGGAGGGTTATCTCCCGGATGAGACTCTTCCCCATTATTACGGAGCATGCGATATGTTCGTCCTGTCCAGCATTATGAAAACCGAGGCATTCGGAATCGTGCAGATAGAGGCGATGTCCTGCGGAAAACCGGTTGTGGCCACGATAATCCCCGGCTCGGGGGTGTCCTGGGTGAACGAAGACGGAGTGTCCGGACGAAACGTAACGCCCGGCGATCCCAGGGCCATGGCATCGGCCATAGATGATGTAATGGGCAATTACCGGAGTTTCTCCAAGGGAGCGGCCTCCCGTTTCGAGGAGCTGTTCAGCGAAGAAAGAATGATTAATTCAATAGTTAAAATATATGAAGCGCTTGTTTAATGCAATCCCGGCTTGGATAGCCCTGCTGCTAGTGATGCTTTCATGTACCACGGCCAAGCAGATGAGTTACCTTATGGATATGGCCTACAATACGGATTATCCTGCCACGCCGGCACCAGAGCTTGTGGTTCAGCCGGGCGACTGCCTGGGCATAACCGTCACCAGTTCCACTCCCGAGCTGGCCGCCCCGTTCAACCACTTCAATGAAGCCGGCGCCGGCCTGAAATACGTTGTGGACCGCAAGGGAAACATAGAGTTCCCCGTGCTGGGCACCATCAGCGTCTGGGGAGCCACCCTCACCCAGATACGGAACGGCATTGCCGATGGTATCAGGGCCAACGGATTCATCCGGGACCCTATCGTAACGGTTACCCTGGATAATTTCAGCGTCACGGTTATCGGCAATGCGGGCACCACCGTAATTCCCGTTGCCGGCAGCAGCATCGACATTCTCCAGGTCCTGGCCCGCACCGGCAATATCACCAACCGTTGCGACATCACCGACATCATGGTGATACGTACGGAGAACGGAGTCCGCCGTTCCTACTCTGTGAACCTTCAGAGCAAGGACCTCTTCGACTCTCCGGTGTTCTACCTCAAGCAGAACGACGTGGTGTATGTGAAGCCGAAAGGAACCAGCATGAGCGCCAGCGGCCAGACCGTGATGACTTTCGTGAACACGGGCCTTTCCCTCATCGCCATCATTGTTAACACCCTTCTTTGGACGAGTAGATAAGATATGAACGAGAAAACCAACAACACAAACACAAGTACCGGCAGCGTGAATCTGGTGGATCTGTTCTTCTACCTTCTTAGCCACTGGTACCTGTTCGTAATCTGCATCGCCGTATGCGTGGGATATGCCTATTACCGCTATTCCAAGATGCAGCATGTTTACCGCAGCGACGCCACGATCATAATCAAGGACCCCTCGAATACGCAGAGTACGGTGCAGATGGGCGCCTACAGCAGCCTCATCAACCACGTGAGCATGTCCAACGAAATCCTTCAGCTGCAGTCGCGCGAACTCATGCAGACGGTGGTCACCACCCTGGATGCCGATATCGACTATCTGCAGAAGGACAGGCTCCGCTATGTGGAGCTGTACAGGGAGGCTCCCGTGAGGATGTTCGTCTTCAGGGGCGAAGGTGATTTCCAGTGCCTCCTGAAGGTGACTCCTTCCGGTGAGATGCAGGTAACCGTGGAAGGCTCTGGTCTGGCTAAACAGACTGTCCAGCTGGGCGATACCCTCATTGTGAACGGCCACAGGGTGGTATTCTCCCCGAATTCCAGTTTCTCTTCCTATATGGGAAAGGAAATCAGGGTGGCGAAAACCCAGGTCCCGTACAGGGCTGCCCAGATCGTTTCCCGCCTGAAGGTCGTGCAGGCCGAAACCGACGGCTCCATTCTCCAACTCTCCCTGATGGACTATTCCCACCACCGTGCCGATGACCTCCTTAACACCCTGGTGCAGAAGTACAACGAGGACGCAGTGAGGGAAAAGAACCGTATCGCGGTGAACACCGCGGCCTTCATCAATGAGCGTCTGGACATAATCCAGGAGGAACTGGGCAGCGTGGAAGAAGACCTGTCAAGGCTGAAGAGCAACGAGCGCATCCTGGACGTCGAGGCAACTGCGGCCGACTATCTGAGCCAGAACACGGCGCTGAACAAGCAGATCGTGGAACTTGAGACCAAGCTCAGCACCATGCGCTATCTCCGGGACTACGTGAAGTCGGCTTTCCGCGGATATGAGGTGATTCCGGCCAATATAGTTACCGACGACAGCTACATCGAGGGCGCTATCCTGAAGTACAACGCCGCCGTGCGTGAAAGGGAGAGCCTCGTGAAAGGCGGCGGCGAGTACAGCCTTGCCGTGGGAAGGCTGGAGGACAGCATCAAGGACCTGAAGGCCGATGTGAACGGCTTCATAGACAGCCGCATTTCCATCCTCATCTCGCAGCGCCAGGCCCTGGCCGAGCAGGAACAGCAGTCCCTGAGGAAGTTCACTTCCATGCCAACCAAGGCTCGCCGCTTCCTTTCCATCGAGAGGCAGCAGAAGATCAAGGAAACCCTGTACATGTTCCTCCTGAACAAGCGCGAGGAGAACTCCCTCACCCAGGCCATGGCCGACAACAATGCCCGAATGATAGATTCCGCCACTTCCAGCTGGTCGCCCGTTTATCCTTCCCGCAACAAGATGCTTATGGTGGCGTTCCTCATCGGCCTGCTGGCTCCTGCGGTGGTCCTGATTGTCCGTATCCTTGTGGACAATCGCATCCACTCCCGCAAGGATATTGAAGAAGGTACCAAGATGCCTTTCCTTGCCGATATCCCATATGCCAGGGAGAAAAAGCGCGGCAAGGAGGACACGACCCTCACCACGGCATACAAGAATTCCAAGTCCAAGGTATTCACGGAGGCAATGCGCCTTATGTGCACCAACCTGGACTATATGCGCCCCGAAGGCTGTTCGCACCCCGTAATTGCCACCACCTCGTTCTCTTCGTCGGCAGGAAAGACCTTCCTCACCACGAATATGGCGGCCTGCCTTGCCGATGCCAAGAAGAAGGTGGTGCTGGTGGATCTGGACCTGAGAAAGAGGACTGCGTCCAATTTCTTCTCGCTCAAGCACGGTGTCACGGGACTCTCGAACTATATTTTCGACGATTCCGTGCAGCTGGTTTCAATAATGCATAAGGATGTACTGCCCGGGGTGGACTTCATCCCTGCAGGCCACATTCCGCCGAACCCCGCCGAACTGCTGGGACGCGCACGCTTCGACACCCTGATCGAGGAGCTCAGGAAGGATTACGACTTCATTCTCATGGACGGCGTACCAGTTAATGCGGTTGCCGATATGATGGTGATCCAGCGGGTGGTGGACATGAACCTGTTCATCCTCCGAAGCGGAAAAGTGGACCGCAGGGCCCTTCCCGAACTGGAAGCGGTGTACCAGAGCGGCCGCCTGAACAATCCCAGCATCATCCTCAACGGCGGCGACATCCGCACTTCCTACGGTTACGGCTACGGCTATGGATATGGTTACGGCTATGGCTACGGCTATGGATATGGCTACGGCTATGGTTACGGTTATGGATATGGAGAAAAAGACGACTGATGATTATTGCAGTAGATTTTGACGGGACTATAGTTGAACACAAGTACCCGAAGATAGGCAGGGAAAAACCCTTTGCCATTGACACGCTTCGCCGGCTTGCGGCGGAGGGACATAAGATTATCCTCTGGACTTCGCGCGAAGGCGAACTTCTCCAGGATGCGATTCGCTTCTGCAAGGAGCGCGGGCTCACCTTTTACTCGGTGAACAGTGACACACCCATGGGAAGTCTGCAGTTTTCCGACAAGACTTCCACCACCAAGCTCATTGCCGATGTTTACATCGACGACCGCAACCTGGGGGGACTGCCCGATTGGGGGGAGATATACGGAATAGTGAACGGGACAAAGCGCCAGTCCCACCATAAACATCATCACCACAGGCATTCCTGGCTCCGAAAGCTTTTCGGCCGATGAACCAAGACAGTACCCTGGAACTTCTACTCCTGATTCTCAGGGGAGAGGCTCCTCCGCAACCCCTGGATGAGGGCACCTGGCTTGCCCTCATCCAAGCGGCCGGTCGCCAGACGGTGACCGGTCTGCTGTACCATGCGGCGGAGCATTTTCCGGAAGGAAGCAAGATTTCTGAGCGGGTCCTTTTCACACTCCTTGGGGAGGTGAATAAGATAGCGAACCGGAATCTGAAACTGGGGGAGGTGGAAAAGGAGGTCCTGGACATTCTCCGCTCGGGCGGGCTGAATCCAGTGGTTATGAAAGGCAGCACCTGCGCTGCAAGGTATCCTTCGCCGGAGCTAAGGACAGGGGGCGATATCGACCTGTATGTCCCGGAAAGGGATTTTCCGCGGGCCGTGGAACTGATCAGGGCTTCAGGCATAGAATGCACTCCGAAGCCTGACACCAGCATGGATTTCGTCCTCAAGGGCTGCGAGGTGGAGCTGCACCGGAAATACTTCGACCTTCATGTGCGTGAGTCGCTCCTTCCTCCAGTCGGTACTCCCGAGGCCGAACTGCTGATGCTTTCCGCCCACATACTCAAGCATGCCTGCGGAGTGGGGGTGGGGCTAAGGCAGATTATGGATTTCGCCCTTGCCTACAAGGCCTTTACGGGTGATTACAAGGAACTTGATGAACTATTCCGCAGGTGCGGTCTGTCACGCTGGAATACCCTGCTTCTGTCCTTTGTGAAGCAGTACATCGACCCCTCTGTTGCAGTGCAGGAACCGGTGGATTCCGAGCCTCTTCTCCGCATTGTAGCAAGGGGTGGTAATTTCGGTCATTTCCAGGCTAACCGCCTTGAATCCATTCATGGAAAACCTGCGTTCCGTCGCAAATTTGATACTTTCCGTCGGTTTTTATCGCAGTTGCCGTTCTCTCTTCGCTACTCTCCACGCGAAATTCTTCCGCTTATGGCGCAATTATTTTGTGGAAATTTGTAAATTTGTGATTCAAGACCATTTGCAAGATGGAAGTAGAGTCGATAATCCATGACATATTCTTCCTCCTTCTCTATGGAGGTGTAATAGCGTTGGAGGTACTTGCTGCCCTATATCTGCTGCTGCGCAAAGGCAATGCTTTTGTCAGCGGCATAGAGCCTCCCGTCCGGCTGCGCCGATGGACTTCGATTTTCCTTGCCTCTATGGCTTTTGGACATCTTTATTGGATGTATGCCGCTTTCAACCCTTCTCCCGCCATTTATATTACCGCGTGCCTGCTGGACATACTGTTTATAATCATCCCTGTGTCCGGAATGATGCTGAGTATGTTACAAGACCGGAAACGGCATATCTGGCCGGTCCTGGTGACAATGGTCCCGGTTATTGCAATGTCGGTCATCGGCATTATCCGTGAAGACATCGGCCTGTTAAACCCGGTACGCATTTATATCGCCGTTCTGCTTGTCCTGCTTTCGCTGTATATGGTATTCACCCTCCGTAAGTATGGACGCTGGCTCAGGGATAATTATGCCGACCTTGAGCACAAGGAGTTCTGGCAAAGCATCCTGGTGCTGGCCGTATTCCTTCTAGCACTATTGTTTTATAGCTCTGCCAACAGTAACCCGGTTTACACTTATGCCATTCAGGTCGTCAATATCTTCGTTGTGGGGCTGTTGATGTGGCGCGTGGAAACGCTTCGGCGTCTTGATAGTAGCATTACTGAAGAGGAGGAGCCTTCCGAAGATGTTACTGAAACTCCTTCGTCCCGCGCCGTTCCAGACGTAATAGGTCCTCGGCTGAAAAAGTACTGCGAAGACACGCTCCTTTTCCTGCAATACGACCTTACCCTTGCGCAGCTCGCCCAGGCCATCGGTACGAACCGCTCCTACCTGAGCCAATACTTTTCCCAACAGGGGCTCACCTATAATGCCTACATCAACGGCTTGCGCGTAGAACACTTCATACGCCTGTATCATGAAGCCGTTGCCGGCGGCCGTGTCTTTACGGCAAATCAGCTCTCCGCAGAAAGCGGATTCCACAGCTACAGCACGTTCAGTGTAGCATTCAAACAGAAGATGGGAAAGACCGTCACCACGTGGATAAGTGACACCAAGGAGTAGCTTTCCCTGCTTTTCCCTTTCAGAATTTACAAAGTAAGTTTCAGAATTTGCAAAAACGCAATCTGGAACGGGGCATTCTTGAATTTTTGCCAAATTTTTAATAAATTTGCAAGAATTTTTCGAATGATAATTTGTTAGAAAAGATAGTGTATCGTATGGAATCTTGTAAGAGATACCTTGCTCCATCTGTGATTAAGGAGGTTTCAGTTGCTCTTGAAACCAACCTTCTCGGTGCATCCACGGTCCAGCGCAATTCCGAAGTGAAAACTACCGGACAGGAAGTTGTTGCCATGGATTTTTCACAGTCCTCCTTCAACCAGGAGTGGGATAGACCTTAATCGCCCAGAAAGCCATGAGAAAAAAGAGAGTAATTATCAGCATTGCAGTCGCAGCAGCATGTCTGCTGGGTTTTTCCGCCTGCACCAAAAATTTGTCCGGCCTGGAGATCCGCTTCAGCGCAAAGACCCGTCCTTCTGCCCCTGCAACCAAGACGGCGTACAGCGGAGTGAACTATGACGGCGCCGGAGGCAAGACCTACGAACGTATAGACTGGGTGAACGGGGACTTGATAGTCCTTGCCATGAAGAACAGCGATGTGGCAATGATCTCTCAGGAATATGCGGTGAAAACCATCTCTGTTTCGGGAGTGAACAGCAAGACTGACCTGGAACCCTATGGCGCCGAAAACGGTCTTACCTGGGGCGATGGCACACACGACTTCTGGGCGGGTTATCCCGCCTCCAAGGTCACGGCAGGAGACCATACCCTGTCGGCCGAAATCCCTTCATCGCAAATTGTTACTTATAACCGCAAGGCGAACGATACTTTCTATTTCAACCCGGACATGTCCAATGCATTCATGGTGGCCGGCCTCCAGAGCGTTCCGGATGACAGCGGAATAAACCTTGATTTCTATCCGGCCTTCACCGCTTTCGATTTCACAGTGGGTGCAAACGACAACATTACCGTCGAGAGTTTTGAGATGGAAACCGCCACCTACGAGGCCGAAACTTCTTCCGTGATGCCTCTTTCCGGGGTGGCGACCGCCACCTTCGACCCTCTCAGCGGAATGTCCCATGCCTATTCTACATCGGGTACCACGAGCAATACCGTAGGGGTAGTCTTCCACGACGACAAAAACGCCCCCTACAATCCTATTATTTCCCAGGTTACTTCCATGAATTTCAAGGTGTTTGCCCTTCCTCAGGCAATTACCGGCGTGAGAATAATTTTCCATCTGAACGACGGCACCAGCAAATCACTCAGACTCAAGCAGAACGGCAGCTGGATTACATTCCCTCCTGCTGCAAAAATCAATATAACCGGCCTCCTCGTTCCGGGTGCCGTCTGGTATATCAATTTTGATTATCCCCGTCAGGAACAGTGGATTGTTCATCCCGATATCGAAATTGGCGTAGAATAAAAATGATGATGATGACCAAAAACACAATATATCTGGCTGCAGCTGCGTCGCTCGTACTCTTAGCTGCCTGCACCCGGCAAGATGGTGTGCCGGAGACCTCATACGTAATACGTTTTGCGTCTCCCGTTCAAACGAAGGCAACCGACGCAGTGGCAAATACCGATGTGTATCAGATACGCGACTGGTATAACGACAGCCAATATCACATTGACAATACCCTGGTTTGGAATCCCAGCGGCTCCAAATGGGAATACGGTACGAATGCCACTTATGAGTGGACCGGCGGCAACCACCTCTTTTTCAGTTGGCTGGACCACAGCGACAGCTACAGCACCACGGCATTCTTCGGCACCGGCCTCAGTACAAGCGGCAATACACTCACGCTTCCCGCAAAGGCCCTGACTACATCCACCGCACAGTACGACTTCATGTATTCCAATCCTGTGAGCCGCTCAACCTCCTCCAACGATTACTCGGATGTCCCTCTGGTTTTCAACCACCTGTTCGCCCAGGTGGCCATTTCCTTCCAGATATCCAACCAGACTCCGGACGGCGAGCAGCCCATTTTCCTTCACGGGGTTTATCTTAATGACAATTTCCTGAACAGCAAGGAGACCACGATAACATTCAATCCGGAAGGGGCGGCCGAAGTGTCTTTTTCCAATTCCACGCACGCTGGCGCCTTCTCTTCGAGGACAGATTTCGGCGGCATGAGCTACGGCAAGGGAGCTACGCCTATCGACGTTCTCTCCCAGCGTCAGATTGCTTCCAAGGATTTCTATTATTTCTGGCCTGCAGAGCATTCGGAGCTCGAGGAAGTTATCGACGTTGTGTACCGGATTGCCACTGAGCCGGATATCCGTACCTCCCGGCTGTCTTTCCCAAAGGGAACAAAATGGCTTGGCGGCCACAAGTACTCTTATACCGTTACCTATATGGGCGGTATCTTCAAGGTCGAAGACACCGTGATGGACTGGAACTATACGGAGCTTTCCGGCTCTGCCGAAGAGCAGTCCGCCATGGCTAGCTGGATAGGTTGGGATTCTTCATCCTGCACGGTAAGCGGCAGGAATGTCAGTTTCAAGACTGACGAGCATGGCCGTCTCATGGACATTCACGGCATGTTCAAGATACACTCGCCCACGCAGTGTACCTATCACATCAACCTGACTCAGAACGCCAATTATTACACCATAACTCCGAACGACGGGAGCAATATCCATGTAGGTATGGGGTCCATAGGCTATTCTTCCGGCGACATTAACCCAGGTGTCACAATTGACTTCTATATTTCTGCCGATGACGATGACAGGCCTGCTGCCGGAAATCCCCCGATAACTGCAGGGCTCTCCTTCTCCGTCCAGGCTTCCGGAGGCCGCGATTTCTCCCTGGATTCCGAGCTTCAGCGTGACGGCCAGTTCAATATAATAATCCCCAGCATGTAGCGATATGAGAAAGTACGTAATCATTGCATCATTGTTTGCCTCGCTTCTGTTTGTTTGCGCGTGCCAGCGGGAGATAGGGCAGGAAGAAGTTACCGGAGAAGGACTCCGCCTTACTTTCACCTGCGGAGATATCGGTACCAAAGCCGGAAAGAGCGGAACAGGAAATGAAAACCTACTGAAGACGGTGGACGTCTTCCTCTTCAGCGATGCCTACAATGAATACAGGCACCATTGGCGTTTCACCCCCGAAATTGAAGAAAGTTTTACCTGTTTCATCCAGGCTGCCGTAATCACCGACGATACTTATAAAGTTTTTTCGATAGCCAATTATCCCGGGCCGGAAACAGATTTTGTCATCGGCGGCACCGAGGCCACTTTGGCCCAGCTTCAGGCTCTTGCTCTGAGCGAATCTTCCCACCCCTCCTTCACCTCTGCCTCCGGCGCCTCCTTCGCACCGGCGCCGAATGAGGATCTGTGCCTTGTAATGACCGGCATGGCAGAGAATATCACCGTACAGGTCGTTCCCGGCAAGACCCTGGTGGGCAAAGCCGAGATTGAGCTCAAGCGTCTCCCCGCGAAGGTGACGATGGATTTCTTCCTCAAGGATGAAGTCGTACACACCAAGGGCGACGTCACTGAAACTTGGACGCCCCTCACCGACGGCAGCAACATACGTGTCTATCTCTGTGGCGCCGCTTCGGATGCATTTGTAGGAGGGAGGAATGCTTCATCTCCCATTTTCGACTATCTGCCCAATCTGGACAACACATCCATCACCGGCAAGACTGATTTCTCTACCGCGTACACCAGCGCCTCATTCTACACCTATCCCGAGGCCTGGTCCTATGGAGCCTCCAATGAACCCTATCTCAAGCTCATCGTTCCCTGGAAACTCGTCCGCAGCACCTCGGGAATCACCCAGGAATCCCAGAAGGAATTCTACTACAAGGTGATGCTCCCGACCAACGCCTTCGAAAGCAACAACTGGTATCATCTTATCCTGGACGTGACCCAGCTGGGCGGTGACTCTGAGGACGATGCTGTGAACGTACCCTGCGGATATCAGATCCTTGACTGGAGGACGCTCAGCGAGATTTCCTCTTCCATGGCTCCCGGCTATTATCTGGATGTGAATGTTCCGGACATGCAGAACATCCGTTTCTACGGCAATACGCTTGATATACCCTACTTTGCCAGCGGAAAGGTGGCCATCAAGAGCAGGGTGAAAGAATGGGACGATTTCTCGACCGGTAAACACGAGACCGAGCCCAACACTACTTCGGTTGCAATAGCCTCTGACGGCGATTACATCCATATCTCCAACGCGCTGAAATACGACTTCTCATCGGGCGATTACGACATTTCGCCCTACACGTTCACGATTGTCCTGCAACTGGCCAGCGATGCTACCGGTCAATACGACAAGACCCTCGTCGTCACCCAGTATCCACCGCTGTTCATAACGAATACAGATACTAGCAACAGCGACGACAACAGTCCCAACGTATTTGTCAACGGAGTATCGTCCACTTCCGGCAATGCCACGGTCAGGGACAATTCCGGCTCCACCACCAGGGATCACTATCTGGGTGCCGCCGTAGCCAACTCTTCTGCGGTTTCTTTGCCCTTCGACATTGACGCCAACAACCAGAACCCTAACATCTACTCTGTCACCACTACCATCCTGAAATTTGCTCCGGAAGTGGACGGACAGCCTTTCGAGACGGTTCTCGGAGACCCCAGAGCTGCAGCCACCAACGAATACAGCGGCGTTCTCACCGGCACGATTTCCGGCGACGACCTCGTCGGCTACCGTCCCACGGATCCGGATCTGCAAAATGTTATTTCTCCCGAATTCATTTCTGCATCGTCTTACGGAAAGACCACTTCAGTGTCGTATGAAGGCGCGAGAAAACGCTGCGCCGCCTATCAGGAGTACGGTTATCCTGCCGGACGCTGGCGCCTTCCCACCAAGGCGGAGATACTGTTCCTTCAGAAGTTGAACAAGGATAACAAGATTCCCAAACTGTACGGTTCTTCCACCACCTCAGGATATTGGGCGGCCGGTCATCTGCTCTACGTCTATGGAGATTCCAATGAAGATCTCTTTGTGCAACTTGACGACAGCAATGCATCAGGCAATACTTCCGTAACCTATACCCAGGGCGGCAAGACGTACTCCGGTTATGTGCGCTGCGTATATGACACCTGGTACTGGGGTAAACTCCATTCGTCTACCACAAGCGGTTCCTGGCTTGGATACAAAACCAGTCTTACCGACTCATTTTAATTTGAAGAGATGAAAAAAGCATATTCCATATTACCGCTTTTGCTTGTGATGCTTTCCGTATCCTGCGTACGGGAAGAAGCCATCAAGGAACTCACTCCGGAACAACAGACCGTTCCCGTGGTCCTGTCCTTCCAGGAGCCGCTTGTCCTGCAGGCCCGGACCAAAGCCGAGCCCGGGATGGAGATGGGAAGGGAGCCGGCAATCAGCAATATACACGTCGCTATTTTCGGTTCAGACCTGTACCTGAAGGACTATGTCAGCGCATACCCTTGCGATGCCGACGGAAATCCCGTTTCAGGTGGTTTTGCTTCCCAGAATGCCACATCGGCATACTTCCTGGTCAGGCTTCCGATTTCTTCCAAGTCAAGGTCGCTCCACATTATCGCCAACGGTCCGTCCTCACTGCCGTTCAATGCCTACGAGAACGAAATCATGCAGAACCTGACTGTCACTGACGGCAATGCAGCTTATTGGCAGCGGATAGAACTGCCTGACGGAATTACAATCAAGGAGACGGATGGAGTCCCTCAGCAGAAACCAAACGGAGACTATATTCCCTCCGATGCCACAGTGGCGGCCGTGAGCAACATCAGTCTCGTCCGCAATTTTGCCAGCATTACTCTGACAGAAAATGCCGATAACTTCGAGATAGTATCCTACACGCTCTGCAATATGCCACGCAGCGGTGCTGTTGCCATGTACAGTGCAAACCATGGAGACTGGGTGCCCGGTTATACAGATCCCGGTGTTTCCCTGGAAGACCGTCTGTACAAATATATGGATACAGACGACAACACTGTAAAGACTTATCCCGGTTTCCCCGTCAGTCCGGATCTGGACACCACAATCCCTACTACGGCGGATGCTTTCAATGCTCCCGGCGTTTCAATTGGTCCTGGAGAGCCGTTCTATGTCTATGAACGTGCCGTCACATCGGAGAATCCTCCTTTCATCCTGATGGCTGCCCGTTATGTGGACAGCGGCACACCTTCAGCCTCAACCCCCATCCGTTATTACCGTCTGGATCTCGCCCTTGAGTCCGGTTATTTTCCCATTTACAGGAATTTCAACTACACGGTCAATGTCTCCGGTGTAACTGTGGAAGGATATGACAATCCCGGTGACGCAGCCGCCCACAACAGCGGATCCAATTTCTCAATGTCCCTGGATACCCGTTCGCTTCCTGAAGTTTCCAACGGTATCATACGTCTGTTCGTAGAGCATGCCAACTATGACTGGGTCTATAACACCGACGAACAGCAATTCGGATTCCGCTTCACCCTGAACGGTTCATCCAGCGGCACTCTCAACGATTATGTGACGGTTACACATAAAGATGGGAATGCAATAAATTCACTTACTGTTGACACGTCGGATGATTCCAGCGATTTCCGCTATGTCCACTACAGGATGAATAAGCCTGACGGCACTTCCACCCTCTCTTCCACTGTGCAGTTGGAGGGACTCTATACCGACGGGAGCTCCACTTACAGGCTTGTCCGTCTGATTACAATCAGGGTATTCAATGCCAAGGAGATTCATCCCTACTTTACTCCCTTTGCCGTGGCCAATGAGGCGGCGCAGCTAACCATTCTGAACATCCCTCTGCCTTGGGATCTGCAGAGTTCCATGTTCCCTATGGAAATCCTTATTGAGGACAGCGCCAAGGTGCTGAACCCGGCTGCGAATGAGAATATGCCGGTGAAAACGACCGGCATCGACGATCCTGATGCAGTGTTTACTTCACTCATGGGAGATGGCTCTTCATCTTACTGCTTTGTCCGTACGCTGAACTGGTCCGAGTACCAGAGGCTGAAAAACAATGCCGAGCTTTCCGGAAGCAGCGATATTGTGCTCACTTGTGAATTCGAGACCACCAAGGCGTTCACAAGTACGACGGCCTATGTGTACAACAAGTATTTCGCCACTAATACCTCCGGTGTAACCACCGCTCAGGCCACCCTTACCGGCGATCCGGACAACAACATTACACCTAACCGTCAGTCCTTCTCCGGAACAACCACTCACGTGAAGGTGAAGTGCTCCGGAGACTGGGTGCTCACCATCGCCCATATCAATGGCAGCGTGGCCTCCGGCGCAACGCTCAGTCCCGACAGCGGCAGTGCCACATCCGGGCAGGATATTGTTGTCACCCTTCCCGAAAATGTAACTGAGAATGCTATACGCTACCGCATAACGCTCACCAATACATCTGCCACTCCGAATTTCACAAGGACGGCCCTGATGACCCAGGAAGGTATATCGATGAGTCTGACTTCGTCCGTAACAAGCGTTGACAACGCTTCGACCGCCGTTACCGTTACCGTTGAATCGGGTTCCAATTATGTCATCGAGCTCCTGGACCAGAGCAACAATGTCGTCTCTACATCGGCAGAGTACGGACCCACTCTGGCTCCTGTGAACCATCAGGTGCTTATCCCTCAGAATCCCACATTCAGCGAGAGGCAGTTCACTATTCGCCTGCGCAATATCCTGGGCACCGTCTGGAGAGACCTCACCATCACCCAGGCTGCGGCCTACGCTTCAATCAGCCAGCTGGACAGCGAAATCCTGATGCAGCAGCAGACTGCAAGGGTGAGGATGCTCAACAGTTTCCCTGTCAAACTGAAAGTGTTCAATGATGCTACCGACGAACTGGTCTATACTTCCGAAGAATTCGCAAAGAGCGGCACCACTCCTGTGGAACGCACCGTCACCGTAGGTGCGCACACGGGTGCAGCCATCACTTACCGCGTGGAAATGTGGCGTTCCGACCTGTCCGAACAGATTGGCAACACCGTTACCTTCGTCCAGAAGCCTATGATTTTGCTGACTGCGGCCAGTACCTCACTCCCGGGTAATGAGAACACCACCGTCTCTGTTGTCTCCGATGTCGACTGGGAGCTCACGAGCCCCGACGGCGCCACGTTCGGCTCCTACAGCGGCAGCGCCACCTCAGGTACCCCGGTGAACGTTTCTGTGAACATGCCGGTGAACTACACCACCTCCAACGTTACATTCACCGTTACCGCTCAGGGCACTGGCGCCAATGCTTCGCTCAGCAGCTCGGCGACCATTACCCATCGTGCCGTGACGGTGCGCACAGGCCAGACGGCAACGTTCAACACGACCTCAGGTGCTACGGCTGCGAACCGTTATTCTACCACCACGAGGTCGGTGACCATCAGCGGCATTACCGGTGCGTTCAGCGCCATCAATACCGTAGGCGGCACCTATATGACCCTCGACAACGGCACAGAGCATACCCTGAGCATTGACAATACCAAGGTCCGTGAGATTACAAGAGTCGTTTACACCTTCGATTCCAACAACCGCAGACCTCAGGACACTTACTCTTCTGTCTCGGCCGGTACAGTATCTTATGGTACTACGACCACCTGGACGGGTAGTGAAAGCTCGTTCATCTTCACAATGTCCAGGCAGAATAACAATCTGCGCTTGAGAAACTACGTGGTCACCTACACGGATTACCAGTGGAACTAAACTTCCACAGTGATAGTCCATAACGAAAAGCGGCTGCCCTTCCCGGGCGGCCGCTTTTCGTTTCTGAAACAGCTCACCGCGGCTATCTGCGAATGCGGGCCTCAAGCTCCCAGGTGCGGATGCGGTCTTTGTAGTAGTTGTTGGCGTTCACGGCGGCGATGGAAAGGTTGCCGTCGGAGTTGCCGCCCCAGCGGCGGCAGATGTAAAGGGATTCCCATACACGGCCAATCTGGTACTCGCGGCTGATCCTCAGGCCCACAGCATAGTCTTCACCGTATTTAGTGGTAGGGAAGTTCAAAGAACGCAGCAGTGGCACGTAGAAGCCGCGCGGGGCACCGAGCCCGTTCACGCGGAGGGCGTTGTTCCGGCCGTTCTCCGGAGTCCATTCCCTGTGCTCCACCAGTCCCGGGGGCAGGGGATTAAGGTCGAAGTCGGTGATTTCGTAGCAGCCCACAACCATGGCGCAGCGCTGGGTACGGAACGCATCGACAAATTTCTGGACGGTGAACTCGTCCTTGTAGATGTCGTCGGAATCCAGCTGCAGGGCGTAACGGCCGCAGAGGGGATGATGGATTGCGGCGTTCCAGTTGCCCCCGATGGCGTGCCAGGTGGGATCCTGGGCAATGTACACCAGCTTGGGATCTCCAAGGAAGCTCTTGATTACGTCCACCGTACCGTCGGTGGAGTTGTCATCGACCACTATTACATTATAAGGAAAGGACGTCTTCTGGGAAAGGGCCGAGCGGAGCGCATCGGCAATCGTTTTCACGCGGTTCTTGCACGGAATCACCACCGAGGCCTCCACCGGGAATTCGCCTCCATCTATGTCGATGCTGCGGAATACCGGCTCCAGATACCCGCCGATGGCCTTCAGATGGTCCGTCACCGCCTCCTCCATCTCAATCTGGGAAGCGCGGTTGCGGGGATCCACATAGTCGAAGAGCTTTTCGCCCGAAGAACGCAGGTCCGTCTCTATCTCATAATACAGGTATTCGCCGATATGCTCGATCCTGCCCTCCTGCGACACCTTGAGCCTTAGGTCGTACAGCGCCGCGAACTCATAGTCGCGCTCCATCCTTGCCACGGCTGCCTTTAGTGCGGCTGTCCGGTAGAGCAGAAGGCCGCCGAAGTCGAAATCGTCTCGCAGGGATCCCTTCTGATAGTCGATGACGGGAGCCTGGGTGGTTTCGCCGCCCTTCTGGAGGAAATGGTCGGCATAGAGGAGGTCCGCGCCGGTGTCTTCGGCAATCTGCAGCATGCGCTCCAGGGCGAAGTGCACCAGCGAGAGTTCCGTGCCTTTTGTGTAGATGAGCGTGAATTCGGCGGAAGACCGCTCCGAAATGCTCCTTATCGTTGAAGTTTTTCCAAGAGGGGAGTCAGTGATGGAAATTGCCGATATTTCTTCCTGACCCTCAAGGGCTTTGGTGTCGATGCCTGCCGGCATGAAAGCGTGTATTCTGTCCATTTGATAGTGTTTGAAGTCCAAATGTACGAAAAAAAAGTGAAAAAAAGTTGAAATAAATTTGCAGGTTCAAAAATTGTTTGTACCTTTGCAGTCCCGTTCGGATAACGAGCGGGATTTTTAACGCCGAAAGGCGCTAGATCTTTGAAAAGACTGAAAGGAAAGTACAAGCAAGTACCGAGAAATTGTAACAACAATTTACTTGAAAACGAGCGTCCAATTCCTTGAAAAAGGAGAGGTCATGGAGCAAGCTTAGAATTATATAAAAAATATACAATGAAGAGTTTGATCCTGGCTCAGGATGAACGCTAGCGGCAGGCTTAACACATGCAAGTCGAGGGGCATCGCGGGTAGCAATACCTGG
>Ga0310697_10000502_pt1 | contig 52980 bp, 47 predicted proteins | sample 172DNAGHGlowgp2_FD_203883 | JGI IMG/M metagenome (GOLD analysis project Ga0310697, IMG submission 203883) | Sheep rumen microbial communities from Palmerston North, Manawatu-Wanganui, New Zealand - 1728 DNA GHGlow gp2 (v2) (version 2) | ecosystem: Host-associated > Mammals > Digestive system >...
AAGCGAAAACGTCCTTTGACTTTGCTTGCTTTTGCTGCTTACTCTGCTTGAAATCACCTGTGATGGTTAGCTTAACGCCTATGCCCAGCGGGGGAGGGTGCCGCCCTCAAGGGCGGCAGGAGAGGGAGAACGTGACGGGACCGCAATGTGGAAAAGACCGCAACCGTGGGAGTCTGCTACGATTTTTTACCGTCTGCAAGCGGTGAGATTCTCCCTCTTCCGTCATCCGCCTCGCGGGGGATTGGCGGATGCCACCTTCTCCCGCTGGGGGAAGGAATGGGGGGCTGCGAATTCGCCGGACGTGGCGGCTTGTCTTCGGTGCTGCTGGGCCGTCGGGGACGCCGGCCCCTACAAAGCGACGCTTCCGTCATGGCGCCGCTGCTGTGTGTCGATGGGGACTGTGAATGCAAAACAACAGGAGGGGCGTCCTCAAAACGGGAACGCCCCTCCTGTTGCTTTGCACCTTTCGTGTGCGGTTCTGCGGCCTAAATGTCTTGTTCAAATCATGCTTCGTCCACTTCCCCCAGCTTCTCCAACACCCAGCGCTGCGCCGGTTCTGTGAGCGTGACCATGGAAAAACTGGTCCCATCGTCGCCGGAGCACTCCGTCACGCGGATGCCTTCGGCCTCTCCGGCGGGGCTGGGGCGGCGGATCAGGTCGTCCGTGTCGGAGAGGGCCTCGGTCAGCAGACCCTGCGCCAGCAGCCAGTTGGAGAGCTGCCGCCCGCTCAGGCTGCCCGGCTGCGTCTCGTCTTTCTGTTCGGTCAGCTTCCGGGCAAACGAGGTGATGGAGATGCCCTCCGGCGCACAGGAGACCCGCTCCAGCTGGTCGGGGCGCAGGCGGAGCATGGGCTGTGCTATCTCTTTGCGCTGCCGCATCACGCCCGTCATACCGCGCAGATAGCGCGTGACGGGCTGAGAACGCAGTTTTTTCACGCACTTTTCCAGGTATTGCCCGACCCGCGCCGGGCTGACGCCCTGCGCTTGGCCGAGTTCCTCCAGGCTTTTCCCCTCCCGATAATACGCCAGAAGGATGTCCCGCTGGAGCGCGCCGTCGGCAAACTGTTCTTCCAACGCCTGGGAGAGCCGCTCCGCCGCGTCGGCGGGCAGGGGCGTGGAGCCGTCGAAGATGTCCCGGAACAGATTGCCCGGATAGGTGGCGGGGTTCGGTTTCCAGGTGAGCGGCTGCTGCGGCCTGCTCTCCCGTTTCGTCTGCTCCGCCCGTACCATCTCCAGCACCGCCTGGCCGTAGGTCTCCAGCTTCTTTTCGCCGATGCCGGGAACCGTCCGCAGTTCCTCCAGGGTCCTGGGCCGGCGCGCAGCGATTCCATGCAGCATACTGTCGTGAAAGATCACATAGGCCGGGACCCCCGCCTGATGCGCCAGTTCCGTGCGCAGGGCGCGGAGGGCCTGGAACAGCGCCGGGTCCTCCGCCGCGTCCACCGGGGCAGCGGCGCTTTTTTGCGCGGCGGGCCGCGCCTTTTTCTGCTCCACACGATGCCGCCAGACCACCGGCTCGCCGCGAAACAGCACCCCGTCGGCCTTGGCCGTGGTCACCAGCGCCTCATAGTCCGGGCTGGACCGGGTCAGGTAGCCCGAGCGCTGCAAGGCCTCGATCATGCCCCGCAAGTGCATTCGGTCCGTTCCCTTCATCAGGCCATAGGTGGGCAGCAATGGATAGCCCTGTTCCAGGATGCGCTTGTCCCGGCTGCCCAGCAGGATACGGGCCAGCATGACCGGCCCCAGGCCGAAGCGGTTTTGCCGCTCCACCCGGCGGGCGCAGGAGAGGATCATCTGCGCTTCGCGGGTGATCTCTTCCTCCACCAGTTCCCCGTCCTCCGCCTCCGGCTTGCAGTTCCCGCAGTTTGGACAGCGTGCCGGCGCCACCTCCCCGAAGTAGCGGAGCAGAGCGGCACGATAGCAGGTCCCGGATTTGCAGTAGTCTACCATCTGTCGCAGGCGTTTCCGGTCCCGCTCCAACAGCGTCTGGCGCAGGGGCTCCGGCACCTGGTCCCGGTCGCCGCTGTTTTCAATCAGAAAGCGGGCGGTCCGCTCGTCGCCGGGGGAGTAGAGCAGGATGCAGTCCGCGTCCGCGCCGTCCCGCCCGGCCCGTCCGGCCTCCTGGTAGTAGCTCTCGATGTTCTTCGGCATGTTGTAGTGGATCACAAAGCTGACGTTGGATTTGTCGATGCCCATGCCGAAGGCGTTGGTGGCCACCATCACCGTGGCCCGGTCGTAGGCGAAGTCCTCCTGATTGGCCCGGCGTTCCGCGTCCGCCAGCCCCGCGTGGTAGCGGGTGGCGGCAAACCCGGCCCCGGTCAGCGCCGCGCAGACCTGTTCCACGGTTTTCCGCGTGGCGCAGTAGACGATGCCGCTTTTGTCCCGTCTGCCGTCCAGATAGTCCCGAAGCCAGTCCAGCTTGCCCTTCTCCCGGCGCACGTCAAAAAACAGATTGGGCCGGTCAAAGCCCGTCACCACCCGGTAGGGCTCCCGCAGTTCCAGCAGCTGCACCACGTCCTGTCCCACCGCCTGTGTGGCCGTGGCGGTGAAGGCAGCCAGCGTGGGCCGCCGGGAAAGGGAGCGGACGAAGGGCGGGATGTCCAGATAGCTGGGCCGGAAATCCTGGCCCCACTGGGAGACACAGTGGGCCTCGTCCACGGACAGAAGGGAGATGTCCTGGTCTTCCGCAAAGCGCAGGAAGCCGTCGGTCAGCAGCCGCTCCGGGGCCACATACATGAGCTTGTAAGCCCCCAGGGATGCGCGCCGCAGCACCTCCCGTTGCTGCGCCGGCGTCAGAGAGGAGTTGAGATAGGCCGCAGGGACGCCGGACTCTTTCAGCGCCGCCACCTGGTCCTTCATCAGCGAGATCAGGGGCGAGACCACCAGCGTGATCCCCGGAAGCAGCAGGGCGGGCAGCTGATAGCAGACGGATTTTCCCGCCCCGGTGGGCATGACCCCAAAGGCGTCATGCCCGGACAAAATCGCCTCCACCAGCCCCTCCTGTCCGGGGCGGAAGGCCTCGTGTCCGAACACCTGTTTGAGCGTATCCAAAACCGCAGCGCGCTCCATGTTCTGTTCCTCCTCTGCTTGCCGTGCGTGGCTATCATCTGCGGAAGGGGCAAGCCCCTTCCCTACATCATGTGAAAAGCGCGTCGCGGCCCGCCACATGATGCAGGAAGAGGGCTTGCCCCTCCGGTTTGCCCGCGCCTCTTTCCCGGTCGGAGCCGGGCAAGAAGGGTGGGCAGAGTCTTACAGCTTGCTCTCGATATAGGCGACGATCTCGCCCACGGTCAGACGCTCGCGCACTTCCTCGTCCAGGAAGACGATGTTGAATTCATCCTCCAGGGTGGTGACCATCTCCACCACGTCCAGGGAATCCGCGCCCAGGTCGTGGATGATGTGGGTCTTGGGGCTGATGTCGGCGGGGTCGATGCCCAGCTGGTCGGCCAGCAGCTCGCAGAGCTTGTCGTATACCATTGCTCTCTTTCCTTTCTGAATGTGAATGTCCCTCAGGCCCACTCGCGGCTCTGGGGTTTGTTGCCCGTGGGGTTGGCGGCGGCGCGGTCGTAGCTGACCACCACCCGGCGGTTGGGCTCCACGCCGATGCTGGAGGTGGAGACGCCCTCATAGTTCTGCAGGGCGGTGTGGATGACGTGGCGCTCGTAGCTGTTCATGGGCTCCAGCGCCATGCTGCGCTTGTATTTGATGGCCTTGGCGGCCATCTTCTCCGCCAGATGCACCAGGGACTCCTCCCGCTTGCTGCGGTAGTTTTCCGCGTCCACGTTGATGTGCATCCGCCGGTCGCTGCCCCGGTTGACGGAGTAGTTCACCAGATGCTGAATGGCGTCCAGGGTCTCGCCCCGGCGGCCGATCACCGCGCCCATGCCGCTGCCGCTGAGCTCCACGTTCAGGCCGCCGCCGGGGCGCTCGGTGAAGATCAGCTCCGCCTCCACGCCCATCAGCTCCAGCAGGCCCTGGAGATAGCGCTCCACCCGCTCCTTCTGGCCGCCCTCGGCGGGGGCTTCTACGGCCTTGGCTTCGGGCTTCGCCTTGGGCTCCTGCCTGGTCTGGGGCTCCTGTTTGGCCTGGGGCTTGGCCGGGGCCTCTTTCGCCTCTTTCTTCCCCTGGCGCTCGCGCTTGCGGGGCTGCTCCGGCTTTTTCGCCGGGGCGGGGGCCGCTTCCTGCACGGGAGCGGGGGCCTCCGGGACTTCATAGGTCAGCCGCACCTTGGCGGGGCTGCTGCCAATGCCGAGAAAGCCGGATTTGGCCCGCTCTAAAATTTCTACGGAGACATCGTCCCGGTTCAGGCCCAGCTGGCTCAGACCGGCGGCAATGGCCTCGTCCTCGGTCTTGCCGCTGACATCAAGATAGTTCGTCATGCTGCTTTTCTTCCTTCTCTCAGGTTTCGTTCGCGTCGGACGCTTCGGTTTCGTCTTCGTCGGGGGCGCTGTAGGGATCAAATTCTTCCTCTTCCGCCTCCACAAACGGCGCGGTCCGGGGGGCGGAGGCCTGGACGGGGGCGGCGGGGGAGACCGCATCCTCGGTCTGCTCGGCCTCGGCGCTCACGCCGCTGCCCTGGAAGCGGTCGGGGTCATAGGCCCGGCCCCGGGCGTAGCAGCGCGTCCCCACCTGGCTGGGCGGGACGTCTTTCGGCTTGGCCCCCTTGGCCTGTTTGGCCTGTTCCTCCCGCGCTGCGGCGGCCTTTTGCCGGGCCACCTGCTTTTTTCGGCTGGTGTTTTCGTTTTCGCGGGTCTGGCCCTCGGCCCGGAGGCGCTCGGTCTCGGCGCGCTTGCGCTCATACTCCGCCTCCCGGGCGCGGAAGCGGGCGTTGCGCTCGGCCTGTTCGGCCTCCAGCTTTTTGCCATAGAAGCGGTTCAGGATGATCTCCTGCACCAGCGCCAGCAGGCTGGTGAAGATCCAGTAGACGCCCATGGAGGCGGGCATGGAGAAGCCGATCCAGAGGGAGATCAGGGGCATGATGAAGTTCATGCTCTTCATCTGCTGCTGGCCCTGCTGGGCGGCGGGGTTCATGGCCGTGCTGACCTTCATCTGCAAATAGCTGAGTCCGGCGGAGACCAGGGGGATCAGGAACAGCCCGAAGGCCGCCCAGGTGACGCCGTTGGTCCAGAAGGTGACGGACGGGGTCTCGGCCAGGTTCAGGCCCAGGAACTGATAGTTGATGGGCACCAGTTTGTCGCTGAGGCCGGAGAAGTCGGCGAAGTGCCGGGTGATAAATTCGCTCTCCTGGAGCTGGAGGTACGCGCCGTTGCCGCTCAGGTCGAAGCCCAGTTCCGCCAGCTTGCTGTAGATTGCGCCGCCCTCGCTGACCAGCTCCTGGGCCACGCCCATCATGGTGGTCAGGGGGAAGCGGATGGCGCGCCAGAGGGCCAGCAGGATGGGGTAGGGGAGCAGGCTCCAGAGGCAGCCGGACATGGGGTTGACGTGCTCTTCTCTGTAGAGCTTGCTGGTCTCCTGCTGGAGCCGCTGCGGGTTGCCCTCGTGGCGCTTTTTCAGCGCCTCCACCTGGGGGTTGAGGGCGGCCATGCGCATCATGCTCTTCTTGCTCTTCATCTGGAAGGGCAGCAGGATCAGCTTGACCACCAACGCGAACAGGAAAATGGCGACGCCGTAGTTCTGCACCAGGTTGTACAGCCACAGCAGCAGCATTCCAAACGGCTTGGCGATGACATCAAACATAAAGGTACTCCTGTCGTTTCTTCGGATTATGGAACGGGGTCATAGAACTCGTGTTCCCCCCGGTGGAAGGGGTGGCAGCGGGCGAAGCGCCGGAGCGCCAGCCAGCCGCCCTTGGCCGCGCCGTATCGTTCCAGCGCCTCCAGCGCATACTGGGAGCAGCTGGGGAGATAGCGGCAGCAGGGGGGACGCAGGGGGGAGATCTGGTTGCGGTAGAATCGGACCAGGGCGATCAGCAGACGTTTCATCATGGCGTTCCCGGCCTCCATACGCCCAGGCGCTTGCAGGCGTCCAGCATGGCGCGCTCCAACTGGCGGTACTGAGCGCCGACGGCGCGGCCCCGGGCCACGACGACCAGCTCCGCCCCGGGCACGAACTCCGCCTCGTGGAGACGGTAGATCTCCCGCAGACGGCGGCGGACGCGATTGCGCACCACGGCCTTGCCCAGCTTGTTGCTGACGGTGAAGCCCACCCGCCGCGTCTCGCGCCGGGCCAGGCGGGCGTAGACCACCAGGAACGGGGTCACGGCGCTTTTGCCCCGGGCGTAGAGGCGGCGGAATTCATAATTTTTTTTCAGGGTGTCCGTGAACAGCATGGCGCGATCCCCCCCTCGGTGTGGCTGCGGTCCTGCCGCGAATGCGCAAATAGGCCGGTGGGTCACCGGCCGATCCGAAACGGTATCAAACTTTGCGCTGTGCTCGTGACAGGGGGTTTCAAGCGGAACCGGCTCAGTAGCTGAGGCGGGCTCTGCCCTTCGCTCTGCGGCGGGACAGGACCTTACGGCCGTTGGCGGTGGCCATTCTCTTGCGGAAGCCGTGCTCCTTCTTGCGCTGGCGCTTCTTGGGCTGATAGGTGCGAAGCATGATACAGTTCTCCTTTCGTATGATTCTCGGGGCCGCAGCCCCGTATGCTCAACATTCCGCCCCCAAAGGGGAGAAATGCAGCGGACAAAGCTTTGTTATTATACATGACGGGGCCGGGAAATGTCAACCATAAAATTCAGCGCGTGCGCGGCCAAAGGCTTGCGAAATGCAGACCGAAGGCCGGGGAAACGCCGGTGATGGGCGTTTCCCCGGCCCCATGCCTTGTATGGATGTTCAGCCGCGTGGACCGGACGCGGCGCGTTCCCGCTTCAGGTTCAGGACCGGTCCACCACGTCGGGTCGCTCCAGCGTGATGCGGTTCCCGGCCATCCGGTCGATCAGATCGAAATAGGTGGGCCGATCAAAGGTGCAGGAGCGGAACGTGAGCGCCGAGTCCGGGCTCATCTGCACGAAATGCGAGAAGTCCGGCTCCCAATTGTTGTTCATGAAATAGCACGACTGGAAGCTGAGAATGCTGCCCTGGGCGTTGATCATATCGTAGCCGCTGCAATCCACGAACACCACGTCGCCGAAGCCCGCGTCCTGGACCTGGGAGAAGTCCAGCAGCCCGTAGCTGCACTCCCGGATCACGGAGTCCACGGTCTGGATGCTCTCAACGCCGTTTGCGATAATCCCGTAGGTCCCGCAGCCATAGAGGTCCATGTTGTCCATGGCCATGCGCCCGCAGTCCGTGAAGCGGAGCACGCCGCCCAGGCAGAAGCCCTTCTCCGGCGTGTGGCCCAGGGTCAGGCCGGAGAGCAGGATCTGGTCGCAGCCGTCAAAGGTCAGCACATTGGCATAGCGCGGCTCGACCACCAGCTCCACGGCGCCCGAGTTCCAGGAATGGTCTGCGGTGATGGTCAGATTCCGGACGCCGGAGATCCAGACCTCATAGCCGTCGTAGAGATTGTCCAGGCGCACATAGGGGTTTCCCGTATCTGGCCCGTCCGGCTCCATGATCCGATCGATCCACTCCGTCAGGTTGTAGACGCCGGGGGCGATATGAATCTCCCGGCCCGGCCCGATGGCCGCCATCAGCCCGTCCACGTCGGAGACATAGACCATGGCCTCCCGCCAGAGCCAGGCCACGGTCCGGCCCCGGGTGCAGGGCTGGTCCGGGTCGAGCGCGTCGCCTTCATCCTCCAGCATGGCGTTGACATAGGCCCAGTCCACCGCGTCCTTGTAGTAGGCGCTGTCGGGCCAGTTCGCGGTCAGGGGAGAGCGGAATGCGGGAGCCTGGCTGCCCTTGGCCCGCCAGATGAAGGTGAGGATCTGCGCATAGGTGCAGGTCTGCTCGGGAGAGAACAGCATGGGTTCGCTGGACGTGCCGACGGTGATGCCCTGCTCCACCGCCCAGAGGGTGGAGCGCTCAAAATAGCTGCCCTTCGGCACGTCGGCAAAGGGATTGAACAGGGATTGGGGCTCCGGTTCCCCGTGGGCCCGCCACAGGAAGGTGACCACCTGGGCGCGGGTGCAGATCAGCTCCGGGCTGAAGGTGGTTTCGCTGGTGCCCTTGGTCACACCCCAGCTGACCGCCCACTGCACGGCGCTGGCGAAATAGTCGTCGGGACTGACGTCCGCAAACCCGGTGCTCTGCGCCGCCGCCGCCGTGGGCAGCATGGCGAGCAGCAGAACAAAGACGATGGCAAGTGATAAAAACTGTTTTTTCATTTTTCGGCCCTCCTGACAGCCAAAAACCGACTCGTTTGTGCATACGACGCTGCGGGACCCTCTGGATGGGCCGCCGACAACCCTTCACCTCCCCGGCCCCTGGAAAACGGGGATCCGCGCAACAAAAGACCACAGGGCCATTATAAGACCGTGTGGGAACTTTGTCCACATCCCTTTTGCATCCGTGCGCGAAAACAGGGACTCCACGCAACGTAGCTTGCGTTTTGTCCCTGTACATGGGATACTTGTGGCGGAAACGGAGGCGATTTTTATGGACCGATATGTCACCGGCGCGGTAATCCGCCGGATGCGGGAGGCCAGGGGCCTGACCCAGGAGGAACTGGCAGAGAAGCTCTTTGTCAGCAGCAAGGCCGTCAGCAAATGGGAGACGGGCCACGGCTTCCCCGACGTAAGCCTGCTGGAACCCCTGGCCGGGGCGCTGGGCCTCTCCGTGCTGGAACTGCTGTCCGGCGCGGACGTGCAAAACCGCAACCGCGCCGCCAACCTGCTCCGGGGCTGCTTTTACGTCTGCCCGGTCTGCGGCAACGCGATTCGCGCCGTGGGCGCGGCGGTGGTCAGTTGCTGCGGCCTCACCCTGCCAAAGCTGGAAGCGGAACCGGCGGACGCGGCGCACCCCATCCGCGTGGAGACCGTGGAGGACGAATATTACGTCACGGTGGACCACCCCATGACGCGCACGCACCACATCTCCTTCCTGGCTGCGGTGTCCGACCGGGGGGCGCAGTTCGTCAAGCTGTATCCCGAGGAATCGGCGGCGGCGCGGTTCCAGATCGGGGGCGTCAGGCGGATCTATGCCTACTGCAACCGGGATGGGCTGTTTGAATGGAAGCTTGGATGAGACAGAGTCTAACAGAATGCGTCCAGCATTTCCCAGCCATAATCCCGCCCCGCCCCGGCAACACTCCTGACAAAAGGATGTGTTGCAGATGAAGCGTGGAATCAAACGGGGCACGGTCCGGCTGGTGAGCTATCTCCTGGCGGCGGCGGTGTGTTGCGGCGTGCTGGCCGGGCGGGAGCACGCCCGGGCCGCCCAGTGGGAGCGCAGCGCCGTGAACGGCTATCAGCGGGCCTTCGGGCAGTTGGTCACCGCCGTGGGGGAGGTGGACAGCGCCCTGCAAAAGAGCCTCTACGCCACCTCGCCGGGCATGTCCGGGGCGATCTGTGCGGAGATCTTCGGCAAGAGCCTGAGCGCCAAGGCCGCCGTCAGCGCCCTGCCCTTCCAGTGCCAGGAGCTGGAGCGCACGGACGGCTTTCTCAGCCGGGTGGGGGACTACGCCTTCTCCCTCAGCCGGGGAGCCCTGGCCGGGCGGGCGCTGACGCCGGAGGAGCGGGAGACCCTGCGGGGCCTGTCCCAGGCGGCGGAGGTGCTGTCCCTGAACCTCAAGGAGCTGCAAAGCGGCATCCAGGACGGCAGCCTCAGTCTGACGGAGCTGTCCGGGGCGGGGGAGCAATTGGAGCAGGCCGGGGAGGCCCGGCAGCTCTGGGTCGGGGACCAGCTGAGTCTCATCGAGCGGGAGTTCCCGGAGGTGCCCAGTCTGATCTACGATGGCCCCTTCTCCGAGCACCTGACGGGCCGCGCCCCCCGAGCTTTGGAGGGCCAGCCTGAGGTGGACGAAGACGCGGCCCGCCGGGCGGCGGCGGAGTTCCTGGGCCTGGTGCGCAGCCGGGTCTACGCCACCGGGGAGATCGCCGGGGACCTGCCCTGCTATGGCATGGCCGCCGACGACGAGGGTGGCACCGTCTACCTGAGCGTGACGAAACAGGGGGGACGGGTGCTGGGGATGCTGTCTTCCCGCCCCGTGGGATACGAGGCCGTGGCCGAGGCCCAGGCCCTGGAGACCGCCCGGAACTTTCTGGCCGAGGCCGGCTACACCGACATGGCCGAGACCTATCACATGCGCCGCAACGGCGTGCTCACCGTCAACTATGCCTGGCGGCAGGGGGACGTGATCTGCTACAGCGATCTGGTGAAGGTATCCGTGGCCCTGGACAACGGGCGGGTCTGCGGCTTCGAGGCCCGGGGCTATCTCACCTGCCATACGCAGCGGGAGCTGCCGGAGGTGGCGGTGGACGCGGTCCAGGCGGCGGCGACGGTGCCGGAGGACCTGGAGATCCTGGCCGTCCAGACCGCGCTGGTGCCCTCCGACGGGCAGTATGAGACCCTCTGTCACGAGTTCAAATGCGCCGACGCGGAGGGGCGGCACTGTATCCTCTACGTCAACGTCCAGACCGGACAGCAGGAAAAGATTTTGCTGCTGCTGGAGGACGAGACCGGGACGCTGACGCTGTAAAAAAACCCCGCCCCCGCTCCTGGTGTGTGGAGCGGGGGCGGGGTCACGGCTCATTCGTCGAGAAACAGCACGCCCAGCGTCTTCGGCCCACAGTGGGTGGACACGGTGCAGCCCGCATAGGTGTGATGCACCTCCCGCACGGGGATCAGGGCGCGCACCAGCGCCTCCAGCTCCCGCAGCAGGGCCGGGTCCACGCCGCCGGAGTCGGTGAGGAAGACGTGGCCGGGGCGGATGCGCTTTCCGGCCAGGCGCTCGGCAATGTATTCCCGGTAGACCCGGTCGATGTTGCCCCGGTATTTCTTATAGACATTCAGCTTCCCGCCGTGCATCTCCAGCGCGGGCTTGAGCTTCAGCAGATTGGCCCCCAGGGCGGCGAAGTTGCTGCAGCGCCCGCCCCGCCGCATGAACTCCAGCGTGTCCAGCACGAAACTGGTCTCCACCTTGTCCGTCATGCCCCGGAGGTGTTCGGCGATGGCGGCGGCGTCCATCCCACGGTCCCGGCACTCGGCGGCTTCGATGGCCAGCAGGCCCACGCCGGTGGAGAGCTGGCGGCTGTCCACCACATAGACCCCCTCCAGTTCCTCTGCGGCCAGCCGCGCCGTGTTGTAGGAGGCGGAAAGTTCGCTGCTGATGGTCAGATGCACCACCGGCCCGCCCGCGTCGCGCATCCCCCGGAAGAACTCCACATAGTCCTGCACGCTGGGGGCGCTGGTCTGGGGCAGGATGCCCTCCGCCCGGTAGCGGCGGTACATATCCTCCGGCGTGAAGTGGTCGCCGTCCAGGAAGGTCTCGTTCCCCAGCGTGATGGTCATGGGCTGGGTGCGGATGGAAAAGCGCCGCAGCAGCTCCCCGGAGAGGTCGCAGCTGCTGTCCGCGCTGATGAAGATGCGCTCGTTCATATGGTCTTCCTCCTGATTCTGCCCGGCTGAGCCCGGGACGGCGTCTTGGCGCCGTTCTGTCTGCTATTCTAGCGCCGATGGCGGAAAATGTAAAGAATAAGTTTTCCGCCCCCATCCCGCGCAGAGTTCACAATTCCTTCATCCATCCCGCCCCGGCAACGCATATACTCTAAGATGAATCATACTCCGCGCCGGGAGGGGGGAGGGGGAGGGCAATGGAAAAGCTGAGCGTCAAAAAGCCCTTTACGGTGCTGGTGGCGGTGATCGCCGTCATCGCCCTGGGCGTGGTCAGCCTGACGAACATGGCCACGGACCTGCTGCCCCAGCTCAGTCTGCCCTATCTGATGGTGCTGACCACCTACCCCGGGGCCAGCCCGGAGCGGGTGGAGAGCGAGCTGACGGTGCCCATGGAGCAGGCTCTGGGCACGGTGAAGAATGTCACCTCCGTCTCCTCCGTCAGCGCGGAGAACTACGGCCTGGTCCAGCTGAGCCTGGCGGCGGATACGGACATGGACTCGGCCATGGTGAACGTCACTTCGGCGGTGAACCGGGTGGCCGCCGGGCTGCCGGAGGGCGCCGGGACCCCTTCGGTCATCGAACTGAGCATGGATATGCTGGCCACCCTGTACATCGCCGTGGGCCGGGAGGACTATGACATCTATGAACTGAGCGAATATGTGGACCAGGAGATCATCCCCTATTTCCAGCGTCTGGACGGCGTGGCCAGCGTCACGGCGGTGGGCCTGGTGGAGCGCAGCGTCCTGGTGGAGCTGAACGGGGAGAAGATCGCGGAGCTGAACGGGCGCATCCTGGAGCGGGCCAACGGCGCGCTGGCCCAGGCCAGGGAGCGGCTGGACGCGGCCCGGGCGGAGGTGCAGGCGGGGCTGGACGCCCTGGAGACCCAGGAGCGCCGCTTCGGCGAGACCCTGGCCTCCACGCTCTTTTCCCAGCTGAACGCCCCCTCCGAGGAACTCAGCGCCCGGCTGCGGAGCACCCTGGGGGAGCTGTCCGGGGCTTTGGACGCCTTGGACGGGGCCATGGACGGGGTGATGGACGGAATCGAAATGCCGGAGCTGGACGGGACGGGCCTGAGCGAGATCGTGTCGGAGCTGGAAGCGGCGGCCGCCGCCCTGAGCCCGGAGGCGGACACGCTGGAGGAGACCCTGGAGGACGCCCGGCTGCTGCTGGAGACGCTGCGGACCATCGCGGACACCCAGGAGGCCGCCCCCGGCGTGTCGGACCTGCGCGCAGCCCTGGAGCGGGCCGAGCGGGCCAGGAGCGCGGCGGCGGCGGCCCTGCTGCGGGGCGACTTGGAAACCATGCGCCGCGAGCTGGAGACCTTTCGGGCCGCGACGGAGGAGGCCTCCCGCACGGTCCGGGACATGACCGGGGCGCTGCGGGAGAGCGCGGCGGAGCTTCCGGCCCTGCGGCAGCGCCTGGACTGGCTGCGGGCGGACTTCCGCCAGATCGCAAACGAGCTGAGCGCCGGCGGCGGCGCGGCCACGGCCTTCTCCCACCTGTCCAACGCCTACGGGCGCATCGTCGCCCTGAGCACGGAACTCTGGACCCTGCTGGACCAACTGGACGGTCTGGAGGCGGGCGCGCAGCTTTCCGACCAGACGGCGGGGTTGCGGGACCTGTTGACGGCGCTGGGGGAGCGCTCCGAGGAACTCCCGGCGCTGCTGGGGACCCTGGAGACCCTGCTGGCCCAGCTCACCCAGGGGCAGCTGGACGCTGCCCTGGCCTTCGGCGAGGCCTCCCGCCAGCTGGCCCAGGCCCAGAGCCAGCTCCAGAGCGCGGAGGCCCAGTACGAACAGGCCCGGGCCAAAGCGCTGGAGGGGGCCAACATGGACGCCCTGGTGAACGCCGCCACCCTCTCGAAACTCATCTACGCCCAGAACTTTTCCATGCCGGCGGGCTATGTGGCCGACGAACAGGGCCACAGCTGGCTGCTGCGGGTGGGGGAGGAGTACGAAAGCCGCGAGGACATCGCCGGGGCGCTGCTGGCGGACATCGACGGGGTCGGCCCGGTGCGCCTGACCGACATCGCCGACATCACGCTCATCGACAACGCTCTGGACAGCTACGCCCGCCTGAACGGGGAGGGCGGGATCATGCTCTGCATCTACAAAGGCTCCACCGCCGGGACCAACGCGGTCAGCCGGAGCTGCCAGCAGGCCATGGAGGAGCTGCAACAGCGGGACGGCGCCCTCCGCCTGGTCCGGCTGGTGGACCAGGGGAAATACATCACCATCATCATCAACAGCATCCTGAACAGTATGCTCCTGGGCGCGCTGCTGGCGGTGCTGGTGCTGGCCCTGTTCCTCCGGGACCTGCGGCCCACCTTCGTGGTGGCCCTGAGCATCCCCCTGAGCGTGCTGTTCGCGCTGGTGCTGATGTATTTCACCGGCCTGTCCCTGAACATGATGACCCTCTCCGGCCTGGCCCTGGGCATCGGGATGCTGGTGGACAACTCCATCGTGGTGCTGGAAAACATCGTCCGCATGCGGGCCAGGGGCCTGGCAGCGCCCAGGGCGGCGGTGCAGGGGACGAAGCAGGTGGCCGGGGCCATCCTGGCCTCCACCCTCACCACCGTCAGCGTCTTTTTCCCCATCGTCTTCACCAGCGGCACCGTGCGGGATATGCTGCTGCCCCTGAGCCTGGCCGTGTCCTACTGCCTGGTGGCCTCCCTGCTGGTGGCCATGACGCTGATCCCCGCCTCCACCTCCACGCTGCTGCGCCGGGTGCAGCCCCGGCCCAACCGCCTGATGGAGCGGGTGCAGCGGCGCTATGGCCTTTGGCTGCGCTGGTGCCTGAAACACAAGGCCCTGCCCCTGCTGGGCAGCGTCGCCCTGCTGGTCCTGGCCCTGCTGCGGCTGCTCAGCATCGGCATCGTCATCCTCCCGGACTTCACCGGAGACAGTGTGAACGTGTCGGTCACGGTGCCGGAGGACATGGAGCGCGCCGAGGCCTACCGCCGCGCCGATCAGGTGATGGAGCGTCTGCTGGAGCTGGAGGGCATCGACAGCGTGGGCATCATGGACAGCTCCAGCGTGGTGTCCTCCGTGGGCATCACCACCGGGGGCGGCGGGAGCTTTGGCAGCTTCGTCTGCTATGCCACCGTGCCGGAGGGTACGTCCTCCGGCACCCTGCGCCGCCTCTGCCGGGAGGCGGAGGAACGCTGCGCCGACCTGGACTGCACCGTGACGGCCCAGACCTCCCAGATGATGGACTTCACCAGCTTCTCCGCCTCCGGCCTCTCCGTGGCCGTCAGCGGCGGGGACCTGGAGCGCCTGGCGGACATCGCCGCCCAGGTGGCGGACGTGATCCGCGGCGTGGAGGGCTTCGGCGCCGTCTCCGACGGCAGCGAGGACGCGGGGGACACCCTGCGGCTGCGGATCGACAAGGACAAGGCCATGGAGTACGGCCTGACCGTGGCTCAGATTTACGCGGAGATCGCCACGCGCTTGCAGACCAGCGTCCGCAGCACCACCATCACCGCCGACGGCCTGGACATGACCGTCACCGTCTCCGACGAGACCGACATGCTGACCAGGGAGAAGCTGCTGGAGCTGGAGTTCACCCCCGCCTCCCTGGGCGGGGAGGCTCTGGGCGAGGACTATGCCTTTTCCCAGGGCGGGGAAGGGGAGACCGGGACCGAACAGACCGCCACCCACCGCCTGGGCGAGTTTGCCCGTCTGGAGGAGACGAAATCGCCCAGCACCATCCGCCGCAGCGACCTGAGCCGGGAGATCACCGTCAGCGCCGAGACCCTGCCGGGCTACAACACCATGGTCCTGTCCCGCGCCCTGGCCCCGGCCCTGGAGGAACTGGCGGCGAACCTGCCCCACGGCTATTCCATCCATGTGGGCGGCGAGAGCGAACAGGTCAACGACATGATCTCCCAAATGGCGCTGCTGGCCCTGCTGGGCCTGCTGCTGATCTATCTCATCATGGTGGCACAGTTCCAGAGCCTCCTGAGCCCCTTCATCATCCTCTTCACCGTCCCCCTGGCCTTCACCGGCGGGATGCTGGCGCTGATTTTGGCCGGGCGGCAGCTGACCATGCTGGACATCATGGGCTTCCTGATCCTGATGGGCACGGTGGTGAACAACGGCATCGTCTTCGTGGACTACGCCAACCGGCTGCGCCTGGGCGGCCTGGAGAAGCACGAAGCCCTGGTGGTCACGGGACAGACCCGGATGCGCCCGATCCTGATGACCACCCTGACCACCATCCTGGCCATGGCCATGCTGATCTTTGGGGACGACATGGGCAGCGAGCTGGGCGGCGGCATGGCCATCGTCATCACCGGCGGTCTGCTCTACGCCACGCTGATGACCCTCTTCATCATCCCCATCCTCTACGACATCCTCTACCGCCGCCAGCCCCATGTGGTGGACGTGGGGGAGGATTTGGACGAGGAACAGGACGACGCGGCGGAGTACCTGGCCGGCAGGCAACAGGAAAGCTGAATACTACAAAAAAGCGGAAGGCCGTAAAAACCTTCCGCTTTTTCATTCCTGGTCTGCTCCAAATCCTTCCCCCGGCGGGGGAATGGCCCGGGAAAGGCCGATTTGGATGACCGCCAACTCCCCCGGCGAATCCGCACGCACCCTGTAGGGCGCGCCGACCCCGGCGCGCCGCGCAGCAGCACCGAATTCAATTGCCCACCTGCGGCGAAACCGCACCCACCACCCTGTAGGGAAAGGGCTTGCCCTTTCCGCGCAGCAGCAGCCACGACATGGAACGACGTTGGGCGAATTCGCAACACGTTTGCGAATTCGCCCGACGTTTTATAAATCCGAGGTGTTGCTGCCGGGGCGTCGGGACGCCGCCCCCTACAAGGTCGCTGTGGGTTCGTCCTTTCCTTCCCCCAGCGGGGGAAGGTGGCATCCGCCGATCCCCCGCGAGGCGGATGACGGAAGAGGGAGAACGTGACCGCTAGCAAACGGCAAAAAACGTTGCATCTTCCCACGGCTGCGGTCATTTTCACATGGCGGTCCCGTCACGTTCTCTCTCCTGCCGCCCTTGTGGACGGCACCCTCCCCCGCTGGGGGAGGGACCGGGAGAGGGCACCTTGGATGACCGCCAACTCCCCGGCGAATCCGCACGCACCCTGTAGGGCGCGCCGACCCCGGCGCGCCGCGCAGCAGCACCGAATTCAATTGCCCACCTGCGGCGAATCCGCACCCGCTTGCGAATTCGCCCGACGTTTTCCGAAAACCGGGGTATTGCTGCGCGGATCGCCGGGGACGGCGTTCCCTACAGAGAGGTGTGTGCGGATGCGCCGGACAAGAGCGCCGCAGCAAACTCACTTCCCCCGCAGCGCCCGCATGGCGTTCAGCACCGACAGCACGCACACCCCCACGTCCGCAAAAGACGCCATCCACATGGTAGCGCCTCCCGCCACCGCCAGGGCCAGCACCGCCAGCTTCACCGCCAGGGCGAAGACGATGTTCTCCCGGACGATTCTGCCCGTCCGCCGGGCGATGCGCAGGGCCTCGGGCAGCTTGCCGGGGCGGTCGTCCATCAGCACCAGGTCGGCGGCCTCCATGGCCGCGTCGGCGCCCAGCGCGCCCATGGCCGCGCCCACGTCGGCCCGCGCCAGGGCCGGGGCGTCGTTGATGCCGTCGCCCACATAGAGCAGCGTCCCCCGGCGGGGCTGGGCCAGCAGCCGTTCCAGCTCCCGCAGCTTGTCGGCGGGCAGCAGCTCGGCGCAGGTCTCGTCGATGTTCAGCTCTGCCGCCACGGCCTCCGCCGCGGCCTCGCGGTCCCCGCTGAGCATCACGGTCTTGCGCACGCCCAGCGCCCGCAGCTGCTGCAAGGCCTCCTGCGCGTCGGGCTTCACCGCATCGGCCACCACCAGACTGCCCAGATAGCGTCCCTCCGCCGCCACATGGACTACGCTGCCCGCCTCCGCCGGAATGGCGCAGAGGACGCCGTGTTCCTGCATCAGCGCCGCCGTGCCGGCCAAAACCTGTTTGCCGTCCACCGTGGCGCTGATCCCCCGCCCGGCGGTCTCGCCCGCGTCCCGAACCCGTTCCACGGCGGGGACCGCCTCGGCCCCATCCGGGCGGCGCTCCGTCCAGTAGCGCCGCAGCGCGGCGGCGATGGGGTGGTCGCTGTACGCCTCCGCCAGCGCCGCAGTCTCCGCCAGTTCAGCCGCCTCCGTCTCCCCGGCGGGGTGGACGGCCACAACCCGAAAGCTGCCGTTGGTCAGGGTGCCGGTCTTGTCAAACACCGCCGTGTCCACACGGGACAAAGCCTCCAGATAGCTGCCGCCTTTGACCAGAATGCCCCGGCGGCTGGCCCCGCCGATGCCCCCCAGGGTGGCCAGGGGGATGCTGATGAGCAGGGCGCAGGGGCAGCTTGTGACCAGGAAGATCAGCGCCCGGTGGACCCAGGCGGCCCAGTCTCCGGTGGCGAGGCCGCCGATCAGCGCCAGGGCCAGGGCCGCGCAGACCACCACCGGCGTATACCAGGCGGCGAAGCGGGTGATGAAGGTCTCGCTGCGGGACTTGTTGGCGGCGGACTCCTCCACCAGCTCCAGGATGCGGCTGACCGTGCTCTCGCCGTACTCCTTCGTCACCCGCAGCCGCAGCAGCCCGTGCAGGTTCACGCAGCCGGACAGCACCGCGTCCCCCGGCCCGGCCTTCCGGGGCAGACTTTCCCCAGTGAGGGCGGCGGTGTCCAGCGCGCTTTCGCCCTCCAGGACCAGCCCGTCCAGCGGCACCCGCTCCCCCGGCTTCACCAGAATCTCGTCGCCCACGGCCAGGTCTTCCGGGTCACACTGGACAAGCTGTCCGTCCCGCTCCACGTTGGCGTAGTCGGGCCGGATGTCCATCAGCGCGGCGATGCTCCGCCGGGATTTTCCCACCGCCAGATGCTCCAGCAGCTCGCCGATCTGGAACAGCAGCATGACAAACACCGCCTCCGGGTACTCCCCGATGGCGAAAGCGCCCAGGGTGGCCACGCTCATCAGGAACTTCTCGTCGAAGACGTTCCCCCGCAGGATGTTCCGCGCCGCGCTCCACAGCACGTCATAGCCCGCCAGACCGTAGGGCAGGAGAAAGGCCAGGCCCCTCCAGGGACCCTCCAGCGGCAGGAGCCAGGCCAGCACCAGCAGCCCGGCACTCAGCGGGATGCGCCACAGCAGGCGCTTTTGCTTGCCCTTCATCCCGTCCGCCCCCTCTCAGCCCAGCAGCTCGAAGTCCGCGTCCACCCGCTTGCAGGTCTTCACGATGTCGGGCAGCAGCGCCGCCGGGTCCTCGGCCTCCACCGTCAGCTTCTGGGTCAGATAGCTGACCGTGGCCCGCTGGACGCCCGCCAGCTTCTGGAGGGCGCTTTCCATTTTGGCCGCGCAGTTGGCGCAGTCCACCTCGATGCGATAAGTCTTCTTCATCTCGTATATCCTCCCATCTCAATGAGACTCTTCCAGATGCTCCTTGGCCATGCCGATGATGGTCTCCACATGCCCGTCGGCCAGGGAATAGCAGACCGTCTTCCCAGTCCGCCGGGAGCGGATCAGCCGGGCCTGGCGCAGCACCTTCAACTGGTAACTGACGGCGGGCTGGCTCAGCCCCAGCACCCCCGCGATGTCGCAGACGCAGAGGGGCGCACGGCTCAGAAGATAGAGAATGCGGATGCGCGTGGAGTCCCCAAAGGTCTTAAAGAGTTCCGCCATGTCGCTGAGTTCCGTCTCGTCCGGCATCTCCTGCCGCGCCAGCGCCGCAGCGGAGTGGTCATGCTGTCCCGCACACAGAGGCAGCAGCTCCCATTCATCCATCCGTCCTCGCCTCCGTCTCTTCGATATATAAACAATCGTTTATATGTTAAGCCAATCATATACCCCGCCGCAGCCCCTGTCAAGCCCCCGGCGGGGAAAAGTGAAAAGAAAGAGGCTGGACCCCCGTAGGGGATGGCGTCTCCGACATCCCCGCAGCAACACCGCAGTCCCGCTCCAACCCCCGGCGAATCCGCAAGTGCTCGGTAGGGAACGCCGTCCCCGGCGTTCCGCGCAGCAACACAGAACCGAAGCAACCCGTCAGGCGAATCCGCACATCCCCCGTAGGGCGTGCCGACCCGGCACGCCGCCAGCGCCGCCAAATCAAAGCCACGACCCACCAAAAACCAAAAAAACGGAGCAGCCCGAAGGGCTGCTCCATCTTCATCCACCTGTCACTTCCCCACGCAAAACCGCGCAAAGATCTGTTCCGTCACGTCAGCCCGGACGCTCCTTCCGCTGAGCTGGCCCAAAGCCCCCATGGCCGCTTCCACCTCGGTCAGCACGGCGTCGGGGGGGAAGCCCTGCTCTATGGCCTCCCGGGCGGCGGCCACGCTCTCCCTGGCCCGGCCCACGGCCTCTGCCTGGCGGGCGCTGGTGAGGATCTCCCCGGCGACCCTTGTCTCCGGCGGGGGCAGCAGCTTCTCCACCGCCTCCGTCAGCGCGTCCAGCCCCGCCCCGGTCTTCGCCGAGAGAGGCAGAGCGCGCCCGGCCTCAGCCTCCGGCCAGACAGCCTGGGGCAGGTCGCATTTGCTTCGGAGCAGGAGGGTGGGCGCGGCGGCCTCCGCTTCCGAGAGCAGGGCCGCGTCTTCCTCCGTGAAAGGTCCGCTCCCGTCGCAGAGCAGCAGCACCAGCTCCGCCTCCGCCATGGCCGCCCGGCTGCGTTCCACGCCGATGCGCTCCACCGCGTCGGCGGTCTCCCGCAGTCCGGCGGTGTCGATGAGCCGCAGCAGCGTCCCACCCAGCTGGCAGCGCTCGGCGATGGTGTCCCGGGTGGTGCCGGGGACCTCGGTGACGATGGCCCGCTCATAGCCCAGCAGGGCGTTCAGCAGGGAACTCTTTCCGGCGTTGGGCCGCCCCACAATGGCCGTGGGAACCCCGCCGGAGATCACGTTACTGCGCCCGAAGCTGGCCTCCAGCCGGGCAAGCTCCGTCTCGGCATTTCTGAGCGACGATGCGTAGGCGGAGAGGGTGAAGTCCTCCACGTCCTCGTCGGGGAAGTCCACCACCGCGTGATAGTGGCTGGAGATCTCCCGCAGGGCCTCATAGATGGCGTCGGTCCGGCGGAGAATGGCCCCGCCCAGCTGCCCCGCCGCGTTCCGGGCGGCCAGCGCGCTTTCGGCGTGGATCAGGTCGATGACCGCCTCCGCCTGCACCAGGTCCATGCGCCCGTTCAGAAAGGCGCGCCTGGTGAACTCTCCCGCCCCGGCCTGCCGCGCCCCGGCGGCGAACAGCGCCTCCAGCCCCAGCCGCAGCACCATGGGGGAGCCGTGGCACTGGAACTCGGCGCAGTCCTCGCCGGTGTAGCTGTGTGGCCCCCGGGAGACGGTGCAGAGGCAGAGGTCCAGGGTTTCTCCGCGCTGGTCCACCAGCGCGCCGTAGACCAGCTCCCGGTCGGGCCGCTGCCCCATGGGCGCGCCCCGGAAGGGCCGGAATACCCGCTCCGCCAGCGCCAGCGCCCCGTCGCCGGAGAGCCGGAGAATGCCGATGCCCGCCGGGACAAGCCCGGTGGCAATGGCCGCAATGGGTTCAGACATGGGAAATACCTCGCTGTGCCATGGGGATGATACCGCGCTCAGACGGCTTCGGACGCGCCCTCGACGGGCGGCTCTGTCTCGTCCACGGGCGCTGCTGTTTCCTCCACTGGAGGCTCGGTTTCATCGACCGGAGCTTCGCTTTCCTCCACCGGGGCCTCGGTTTCCTCTACGGGAGGTTCGGTTTCCGCCACGGGCGGCTGCGTCTGCTCCACGGGCGGCTCCATGTCGAAGCGCACCCGCGCCTCGGGGTCGAACATCCGGTTTAGAATGGCCGCCACTTCCGCCCGTGAGACGGTGCTCTCCGGGTCAAAGGCGTGGGCGGCGTGGACGCCGTCGGCGGTGTAACCGGCCAGGATGCCCGCCCGGTAGAAGGCATAGATCGCCGCCGCGCCCGGGTCGTCCGCCTCCACGTCGGGGATGGCCCCGGCGGGAATGGTGTTGACCGCCTCGCCGTCCATGGGCATGGCCCGGGAGAACAGCTCCACGAAGCCGCGCCGGTCCACGGTGGCGTCATAGTCCTCCGGTTCCGCCGTGAGGATGCCGGTCTCCAGCGCATAGTCGGCGTAGCTGCGGTACCAGGGCGCGCCGTTGGCTCCGTTGCGGAGGCTGACGGCCCCCTCGGCCTTGAGCTGGCGCATACAGGCGGCCAGCTTGACGCACTGGGCCAGGGTCAGGGTCCCGCCGGGGGCGTAGCGGTTGGCGTCCATGCCGTTCACCAGCCCGCGCCGGAAGGCCTGGACCACGTCGGAGAAGAACCAGTCGCTTTCGCGCACGTCTTCAAAGGGACTGCCCTCTCCCAGGGCGGCGGTGGCGGAGACCAGGATCACGGCCCACTGGGGCACGTCCCCCCAGGCGCTGTCCCCGGCCAGGACGTAGCGATGGGCGCCCCAGCCCACGCCGTCCCGGAAGGCGGCCCCCTCGGTCACGTCGATCAGTTCGCCGTTCACGGCTTTCAGCCGGATCGTGCCCTGGAGTACCGTGATCTGTTCGCCGGGGTGGAGGCTCAGGCTCTGGGGGGCGCTGAGGGTCAGCAGCCGCAGGCCCCGGCGCTGCTGGCGCAGCTCCAGCATCCGGGCGGCGGCAGCCTCGGCGCAACGGGCGCGGAACTGGGGCAGCACGTTCTCCTGGATGTAGCTGCGGGTGAGAAAAGGGTCCTGGCGGCTGCCCGCCGTGGCGGAGGCCGCTCCGCTCAGCAACAGGGTGCTCAGCAGCGCCGCCGTCCCCCGCCGCAGGGCAAGGCGCAGACCGCCGTGCGAAGTGTGGTGCCGGTGAAACATGGAAATACGCAAGGGAAATGCCTCCTCTGCCCAGCGAAGGGCGCAGTAGATGAATGGTTCCGCTCAGGCGGAAGCGCTGTTGCTCAGGTGGTAGCCCAGCCGGAGCAGGGATTCGGAGAAGTGGATGCTCTCGATAATCACGTCGCTGTCCCCGGGGCTGAGCTCGCATTCGGTGAAGTTCCAAATGGCGCGGATGCCTCCGGCGATCAGCGTGTCCACCGCCCGCTGTGCCCCGGCGCGGTTGGTGGACAGCACGGCCACGTGGATGCCGTTGCTGCGGATGAAGTCCTCCATCTCGCTGCAATCCAGCACCGGCACGCCGCAGATGTTCTCACCGATGAGATCATGGCGGATGTCGAAGGCCGCCCGGAGTTTGAAGCCGTAGCTTTCAAAGTCGAAGTTTTCCAGCAGGCTCTGGCCGATCTTGCCCGTGCCCACCAGGACCATCTGAAAGCCCCGGTTCACGCCCAGGATGGAGGCAACCTCGTCCCGCAGGGTCTTGACGTTGTATCCGTAGCCCTGCTGGCCGAAGCCGCCGAAGCAGGCGAAATCCTGGCGGATCTGGCTGGGAGTCAGCCGCATCCGGGCGCCCAGTTCGCCGGAAGAGATGCGGTGGATCCCCTCCTTCTGGAGTTCTGTGAGGGTTCTGAGGTAGCGCGGCATTCGTTGGATGACGTTTTTTGAAATGTATGGCTTTTTCAAGCGTGGACCCCCCTCTCGTGATTGTTTTAACAGGAAAAACAATATACAAATTTTAGATATTCTATCATGTCAAATTACAATGCGCAAGGGGGTTTTTCGACTTTCTGCGACGAATGCTGCTCCGCGCCCGGCTTCGCTCTTGCCTCCGGGGGGCGGGGGGTGCTATAATGCAGCGGAAAAAGACGGAGAAAAGGGGGGGAGCGCGATGGGCAAAGCGGAACAGGCGGCGGCGCGTCTGGAGGGCCTGGCGGCGCGGCTGCTGCCCTGGTTTGAGACCCACGCCCGGGCCCTCCCCTGGCGGGCCGACCGGGAGCCGTATCACGTCTGGCTGTCGGAAATCATGCTGCAACAGACCCGCGTGGAGGCCGTGCGGGGCTACTACGCCCGCTTTCTGGCGGCGCTGCCGGACATCCCGGCCCTGGCGGCGGCGGAGGAAGGGCAGCTGCACAAGCTCTGGGAGGGCCTGGGCTACTACAGCCGCGTCCGCAATCTGCACCGGGCGGCAGTCGAGATTATGGAACGGCACGGCGGGGTTTTCCCCTCGGACTACGCCGCCATCCGCGCCCTGCCGGGGGTGGGGGACTACACGGCGGGGGCGGTGGCCAGCATCTGTTTTGAGCAGCCCACTCCGGCGGTGGACGGCAACGTGCTGCGGGTCATGAGCCGCCTGACCGGGGATCGCCGCTGCGTGGATGAGGCGGCCACCCGACGGGCCTGGCGGGAGGCCCTGGCGGCCCTTTATCCTCCCGGGCGCTGCGGGGACTTCACCCAGGCGCTGATGGAGCTGGGGGCCACGGTCTGCCTGCCCAACGGCGCGCCGGACTGCGCCGATTGTCCCCTGGCCGGGGGCTGCGCATCGGCGGGGGGCGGCTGGCGGGAGCTTCCGGTCCGGGCCAAGAAGCGGGCGCGGCGGCGGGAGACCCTGACGGTGTTCCTCCTGCGCTGCGGCGAGCGCTGGGCGCTCCGCCGCCGCCCGGAGCGGGGCCTGCTGGCCGGGCTTTGGGAGTGGCCCAACGTCCCCGGCGCGCTGGACGCCCAGGCGGCGCTGGATCAGGCCGCAGCCTGGGGGACCGCCCCCTGCGCGCTGGAGCGGGAGCGGCAAATGGAGCATATCTTCACCCATGTGGAGTGGGAGATGCGCGGGATGTACATCCGCTGCCGGGAGACGCCGGACAGCTTCACCTGGGTGACGGGGGAGGAGTTGGAGCGGGACTGCGCCCTGCCCACCGCCTTTCGCAAGTTTTGGGACGCAGAGACAGGGGAGGGGGGCTGACTCAGCCCCCCTCCACGCACAGCTTCACGCTTCCGTCTTCCACCCGCAGGGCCGCGCAGCCGCCGGGTTTCAGCGTTCCGGCCAGCAGCGCCTCCGCCGCCGCGTCCTCCACCTGGGCGCGCAGCACGCGGCGGAGGGGGCGCGCACCGTTTTCCGGGTCATAGCCCGCCTGGGCCAGCAGTTCCAGGGCCGCGTCGGTCCAGGACAGCACCACCCCCAGACCCTCCAGCCGCCCGGCCGTCTCCCGCAGCATGGTCTCGGCGATGCGCGCCACGTCCCGCAGCGCCAGCGCACGGAAGACGACGATCTCATCCACCCGGTTCAGAAACTCGGGGCGGAAGCGGCGGCGCAGGGCGCGCAGGACCCGGTCCCGGCGGCGGGCCTCCCGGACCGCCGCGTCCGGTGCGGCCCCGGCGTCGAAGCCCAGACGCTGTTCGGCCTCGGCTCCCAGGTTGCCGGTCATGACCACCAGGGTGTTTTTGAAGTCCGCCCGCCGCCCCTGGGCGTCGGTCAGGCAGCCCTCGTCCAGAATTTGCAGCAGCAGGTCGGAAAAGCTCTCGTGGGCCTTTTCCAGCTCGTCGAAAAGCACCACACTGTAGGGTTTCCGGCGCAGCTGCTCGGTGAGCTGGCCCCCCTCGTCGTAGCCCACATAGCCCGGCGGCGCGCCCAGGAGGCGGCTGACCGCGTGCTTTTCCGTCAGTTCGCTCATGTCCAGGCGGATCAGGGCGTTCTCGTCCCCGAAGACGGCCTCGGCCAGGGCCTTGCACAGTTCGGTCTTCCCCACGCCGGTGGGGCCCAGCAGGAGGAAGCTGCCGATGGGCCGCCGGGGGTCCCGGAGTCCCACCCGCCCCCGGCGGATGGCCCTGGCCACGGCGGCCACGGCCTCGTCCTGGCCCACGATCCGGCGGCGCAGGGTCTCCTCCAGCTGCCGGAGCCGCAGGGTCTCCCCGGCGCTGAGGCTGGTGACGGGTACCCCGGTCCAGGCGCTGACCACGGCGGCCACGTCCTCCGCTGTCACCGCCCCCCGCCGGGCCGTCTGCTCCGCGTCCCATTGGCGCTGCAGCCGCTCCAGCTCGTCCCGCTGGCGCTGCTCCTGGTCCCGGAGCTGGGCTGCCCGCTCGTAGTCCTGGGCGTGCAGGGCCTCGTCCAGCTCGACGAACAGGGCGTCCAGCTCCCCCTCCGCCGCTTTCATGGCCTCCGGCGGCGTCAGCGCCTCCAGGCGCACGGCGGAGGCGGCCTCGTCGATCAGGTCGATGGCCTTGTCCGGCAGAAAGCGCTCGGGGAGATAGCGGACGGAGAGGCGCACCGCCGCCTCGATGGCCTCGTCGGTGATGTGCAGGGCGTGGTGGGCCTCGTAGTGGCCCCGCAGCCCCCGGAGCATGGCGGCGCTCTCCTCCGGCGTGGGTTCCTCCACCCGCACGGGCTGGAAGCGCCGCTCCAGGGCCGCGTCCTTCTCGATGCGCTTGCGGTATTCCTCCAGCGTGGTAGCCCCGATGAGCTGCAATTCCCCCCGGGAGAGGGCGGGCTTGAACAGGTTGGCCGCGTCCAGCGCCCCTTCCGCCGCCCCGGCCCCCACGATGGTGTGCAGCTCGTCCAGAAACACGATGGCGTCTGAGCTGCGGCGCAGCTCCCCCAGCAGACTGCGCACCCGGTCCTCGAAATCCCCCCGGTAGCGGGTACCGGCCAGCATCCGGCTCAGGTCCAGCTGCAACAGACGCTTGCCCCGCAGGTCCAGGGGCGCTTCGCCCCCGGCCATGCGCTGGGCCAGGCCCTCCGCCACGGCGGTCTTACCCACCCCCGGTTCCCCCACCAGCACGGGGTTGTTCTTGCTGCGCCGGGAGAGGATCTGCATCACCCGCCGGATCTCCCGCTCCCGGCCGATGACCGGGTCCAGCCGCCCCTGCCGGGCCAGCTCCGTCAGGTCCCGGCTGTACTGGCCCAGAATGCTCCGGTCCTCGCCCCTGGGCCGCTTTTCCGGGGGCGGAGTCGGCGGCACGGCCCCGGCGGGACGGGCGGCCCGGGGGAAGCCGGGGGCAAAGAGAGCCAGCACCTCCCCGTAGAGCCGCTCCAGGTCCAGCCCCGCCCCCTGGAGGATGCGCGCCGCGGCGCAGCCCGGCTCCCGGAGAATGCCCATCAGCAGATGTTCGGTGCCCACAAAGTTGTGGCTCAGCCGCCCGGCGTCGCCGATGGACAGTTCGATGACCCGCCGCGCCCGGGGACTCAGGCCCAGCGCCCTGCCCCCCGGCGCGCCCTTGCCCACGCGCTGCTCCACCAGCGCGGTGAGTTTCGCGTCCGTGAGGCCGTGGGTTCGCAGGACCTTGGCCCCCTGTCCGATGCCCTCCCGGGCAATGCCCAGCAGCAGATGCTCGCTGCCCACATAGCTGTGCCCCAGGGCCTCCGCCGCCTCCTGTGCCCGCTCGATGGCGGTCTTGGCGCGCTCTGTGAATCGGTCGTTGATGTTCATGGCCTCCCCTTCGTGTTTCGGCATCCTTCGACAGCCCCGGAAAACCGACTTCACCCCGCGCCTTGGCTCTGGCGCGGGGTGAAGCGGTTTTGGAGGCTTGCTGGGTTGGTGGTTGATGCGATTTATGGTTGGTTGATTGTCAGTGATGAAAGGGCACGGGGGAGGGGAGCAGCTCAGGCTTCCTCCACGGTCTCCGGCTCAACTACGGCGGCCTCGGTCTCCGGCTCCTGGGCGGTCTCCGGCTCCTGTGCGGTCTCTTCCTCAGCCGGCATCAGGGGCTGGAAGGACCAGCCGAAGCGGGCGTTGGGCATCATGGCATTCAGCATAGCACCGAAGGACTCGGAGAAGCTGTCGAAGGCGCGCATCATGCTGCGGACGGGGGCGAGAAAATCGAAGAGGGGATTCTCGTCGGACAGGGGCTCGGGGAGCTCCGGCATAGCGGGGAAGGCGGGGAACAGCTTTTCTGTCTCAGTCAGCAGCGCGGCGGGCTGGAAGTCCAGGGTGCCGGCATAGCCCTCTTCCCGGGCGCAGGCGGCGCAGTAGTGGTGGTGGCTGAGCTTGCCGTTGACGTAGCTGTTGTAGAAGAAGGTGGCTTCGTTGTTGCACTTTTCGCACTTCATGGTGATAAATTCCTTTCAATAATCAGATTTTTTATAGAGATGGAAGATGATTCCGGGATATACTTTGGAATAATTTGGAACCGGCACGACCCGTTGAAGGAGGATCGGACCGTGCCGGCGGACTTACTTTGCACGGTCCCGGCGTTTCTGTGACGCCGGAGGAATGGAAACCGGCACGACCCTGAAAGGAGGATCGGGACCGTGCCGGTGGACTTGCACGGTGGGTGAGCGGCCAGACGCTCACTCGGCCACATAGGTCACGAGCATGTGCTTGAGCAGGTTGGCTCGGATTTGGTCCCGCAGCGCGCCCTCGGCGGGCTTCAGCGCGGCGTTTCCCACGGCGGAGAGCATTACGCGGGCCGTGGCCTCGTCCAGCAGCTCCGCGTCGCGGATGCTGTGGATGGTGCTCTCGGCGGCTCCAGCGTCCAGAGATTCGCCCACGGCGTCTACCGTGTGCATGATCAGCTCCCGGGCGCTCTCCTGTACGCGGGAGATGCGGATGTATCCGCCGCCGCCCCGTCGGCTTTCCACCGCGAAGCCCCGTTCGGGGGAGAAGCGTGTGGAGAGGACGTAGTTGATCTGGCTGGGCACACAGGAGAACATCTCCGCCAGTGCGCTGCGCTGGATCTCCGCGATGCCCTGGGTGCTGTCGTCAATGGTCTTCAGGATGAACTTTGCGATCAGGTCGCTGGTTGCCATTGCGAACACCTCCCCGGCTGTCTGACCTTGCTTGACCTTTATGGCCCCATTATAGTCAGGGAACGTCAAAAAGACAAAGCCGGTTTTGACCAATCCTGACCTATCTGGGGCCGTTTTCCGAATTCTGCCTGGAGAATGCTCCGCTTTTCTCAAAATTCCTGCGTTTTTCACGGTTTTTCATTTTTCGCCCGCAAGTGCGGAATTCCCGTTTGACATTCCGAGAAACTATGCTACAATAGGAGCCGTTGGAGCGTATTGCGACAACGAAGCAAAAAGGAGGGAATCGTTATGTATGTCATCAGTGAGAGCTGCATCGCCTGCGGCGCCTGTGTCGGGGGCTGCCCGGTGGAGGCCATTGTCATGGACGAGGCGCTGGGCCGTTACGTCATCGACCCGGACAAGTGCATCTCCTGCGGCGCCTGCGCCGGCGGCTGCCCGGTGGAAGCCATCGCCATGGAGTAAGCCCTGCGCGACAGCACGCCAAGCCCGATATGGACGAACCATATCGGGCTGTTTTCTTTCAATGTAAAAGGGAGGACGGCCCATGACCGAGACGCTCTGGCCCGGCGGCCCGCAACTGAACACCGACGCGGCCTTCCCGCTGTCCACGGACAGCGTGCTGCTGGCCCACTTCGCCGCCGGTCTGCGGGCAAGGCGGATTTTGGACCTGGGCTGCGGAGCCGGGGTCCTGGCGGTGCTGCTGGCCGAGCGCCACCCGGGGGCGGAGATTGGCGGGATCGAACTGCTGCCGGAGGCGGCGGCGCGCTGCCGGGAGAACTTCGCGGCCAACGGCCTGGACCCGGCGGGGGTGCTCTGCGCCGACCTGCGGGACTGCCGGAGCCTCTACGCCCCTGGGCGCTTTGACCTGGTGGTGAGCAATCCCCCCTATTTCCCCCTGGGCCGGGGCTACAGCGCCCCGGAAGCCGCCAGAGCCGCCGCCCGGGACGAGCGCAACTGCACGCTGGACGAGCTCTGCGCCGCCGCGGCCTACCTGACCCGCTGGGGCGGGGCCTTCGCGCTGGTCCACCGCCCGGAGCGCCTGAGCGAACTGTGCTGCACCCTGAGCCGTCACGGGCTGGAGCCCAAGCGCCTGCGCCTGGTACACTACCGCGCCGGCTGGGCCCCCAATCTGCTGCTGCTGGAGAGTCGGCGGGGCGGGAAGCCGGGCCTGAACATCGAAAAGCCCCTGCTGCTCACGGACGGACAGGGGGGCGACAGCGCAGAAATGCAGGCGGTCTACCACCGCTGACAAGGAGGGAGAGACCATGCCCGGTACCTTATATCTGGTGGGCACGCCCATCGGGAACCTCGGCGATCTCAGCCCCCGGGCGGCCGAGACGCTGCGGCAGGCGGACTTCGTCGCGGCGGAGGACACCCGCGTGACGCTGAAGCTGCTGAACCATCTGGACATCAAAAAACCCCTGGTCTGCTATTTCGAGCACAATCGGGCGCAGATGGGCGAGAAGCTGCTGGCCCGGCTCCTGGCCGGGGAGAACTGCGCCCTGGTGACGGACGCGGGAATGCCCGCCATCTCCGATCCGGGGGAGGACATCGTGCGCCAGTGCGCCGAAGCCGGGGTGACGGTCTGCCCGGTGCCTGGGCCCAGCGCCCTGGTGACGGCCCTGGCGGTCTCCGGTCTGCCCACGGGGCGCTTCACCTTTGAAGGCTTCCTCTCCACCACGGCGAAAAACCGCCGGGCACACCTGGAGAGTTTGCGGGAGGAGCGGCGCACCATGATCTTCTACGAAGCCCCCCACAAGCTGCTGCGCACCCTGGCGGACCTGTTGGAGACCTTCGGCGACCGGGAGCTGGCCCTGTGCCGGGAGCTGACCAAGCTGCACGAAGAGGTAATCCACACCACGCTGGCCCAGGCCCCGGCGCGCTTCCGGGAAAATCCGCCCCGGGGGGAGTTCGTGCTGGTGGTGTCCGGCGCGCCGGAGCCGACCGGCCCCGGCATGACAGAGGAAGCCGCCCTGGAACTGGTGCGGCGGAAGATGCGGGCGGGCCTCAGCCGCAAGGACGCCTGCAAGGCGGCGGCGGAGGCTTCCGGCTTTCCCCGCCGGACCTTGTACGAGCGCTCCCTGGAGGACGGCTGATCCATTTGATATGCGACAGGAGAAGAGAGCCATGAAACGAACCATCACCGTAACGGGCACGGGCGCGGTGCGCCTGAACCCGGATCTGATCGTCCTGCCCGTGACCCTGGCGGCGCGGGACGAGGACTATTCCGCCCTGACCGCACGGAGCGCGGAGGCCCTGGAGGCCCTGCGCGCCGCCCTGGCCACGGCGGGCTTTGAAGCCGACGCACTCAAGACCCTGACCTTGGACATCCATCCGGTGTTCGAGGGGGAGCACGACGCCAAAGGCGTCTGGCGTCAGGTCTTCCGGGGCTATGAGCTGCGCCACGAGCTGCGTCTGCGCTTTCCCGTGGACGCGGCCCGGCTGGCGGGGGTGCTGTCCGCCCTGGCCGACTGCCCGGCCCGACCGGAGTTTTCCGTCCAGTTCACCGTGGCGGAGCCGGAGACGGCCAAGCGCGCCCTGCTGGCCGACGCGGCCCGGGACGCACGGGCCAAGGCGGAGACCCTCTCCGCCGCCGCCGGGGCCGCCCTGGGCAGCCTCCTGGCCGTGCGCTGCGACTGGAACGGCGCGGACTTCCGCTCCCCCACCCGTCTGAACTGCGCCGAGGCCGGCCTGGCCAAGACCCGCGCCGCCATCGACGTGAGCCCGGAAGAAGTGGGCGAACAGGTCAGCGCGGTCTTCGTCTGGGAGCTGAAGGACAAGTCCGGGCGCGGCGACTGAACCCGTGCCATGCAGACGCCATACGCGCCCGCCCGCCCGCTGCGGGAGGCCTATCACAGCACGGCGGAGTTTTCCGGCTATGTGAAGCACTGCGGCCCCACGGCGGTAACGAACCTGCTGCTGAGCCTCCTGCCCGCCCCGCCCCCGGCAAAGGCGCTGTTCCGGAAGGTGGCGGAGCTGGGGCGGCAAAAACTGGTCTACGTCAACCGCAACCTGCCCCTGGGCCTGGGCGGCACCTCCGACGCCCTGACCGGGCCATATCTCCGCGCCGCGTTGCGGATGTGCGGCCTCACCGGGGTGCAGATCGGCCTGCGCCGCCCCCTGACGGAGCGCTTCGCCCGGGCGGCCCTGGGCCGGGGCAGCCTGCTCTATATCCAGCTGCGCCGCCACAGGAAATACGGCAGCCACCACATCCTTTGTTATGGAATGGAGCCGGACGGAAGCCTCCGCCTGGCCGACGGCTGGGCCGCCGCCCCGGTGCGCCTCCCGGTCAAAGACCTGGGTCTGGCCTTCTGCCTGGAGCTGCGCTTTCCGGGCGCGGAGCGCTGAGGAAAAGCTGCGGGATATGTGTATCATTCAGGTTTCGACTGTTTCATCACTTGTCCTTGACAAACGGGACCGGATTTGATACTCTGTCTTCACGCATTTTTGAGGACGACGGACGGCCACAGCGCCGTCCGGGAATACAGGAGGAGGAACCAGGCATGAACAAGTCTGAGCTCATTGCCGCCGTCGCGGAGAAAACCGGACTTTCCAGGAAAGACAGCGAGAAGGCGCTGACGGCCACCTTCGACATCATGACCGCCGCGCTCCAGGCCGGAGAGCGGGTCCAGCTCTTTGGCTTCGGCGTGTTTGAGACCAAAGACCGCCCGGCGCGGATGGGCCGCAACCCCCGGACCCTGGAGGAAATCGCCATCCCCGCTTCCCGCAGCCCGGTGTTCAAGGCCGGCAAGGCGCTGAAAGACGCCGTGGACCTGTAAAGGTCCGCCAAAGCAGCCGCGCCCCTTGATGCGGCTGCTTTTCCCATCTCAGGAGGAATCGTCATGCGAATCGACAAATATCTGAAAGTATCCCGGCTCATCAAGCGCCGCAGCGTGGCCAACGACGCCAGCGACGCCGGGCGCGTCAGCGTCAACGGCAAGCCGGTGAAGGCCAGCTATCAGGTGAAGCTGGGGGACGTGATCGAGATCGCCTTCGGCCAGCGCACCTTGAAGGTGGAGGTCACGGAAATCAACGAAAACGCCACCAAAGCCGGAGCTTCCGCCATGTACCGGGAGCTGGCGTGAAAAGCGAAAAAGCAGCCGCGGAGCCGCAACGCTCCAAGGCTGCTTTTTCATGTAAAAACCCGCTCCCTCCCGCCGGGGCGGGGAGGAGCGGCAAACATTCAGAAGTATTTCCTGATGCGGGGGTCTTCGGCGGTCTCCGGGTCGGCGGAGCAGGAGATGACGAACTGCACGTTGTTGGCGGCGCTGAACCCGTCGAGCCAGTCCAGGAAATCCGCCACGGCGGCAGAGGACTTGTCGTCCAGCATCTTCATGAAGTTGTCTATAAAAACGTGGGTGATATCGTAGTTGCCTGCGTGCAGGCCGCAGATGAACCCACGGAGCAGGGCGCTGGTGTTGACGCCGTATTCGCTGGCATGGATCAGACGGACGGTGTAGGGGATGTCGTAGGTCAGGTTCTTGTCCTTTTCGATGCAGACCACGTTGCCATTGGCCTCTTCGGCGGCCTTGCGGATCTGCTCCACCAGGGACTTGGTCTTGCCGGAACCCTTGAGACCCATGATAACTTTGACCATATGAAGATCACGCTCCTTTTCAGCCTTGCTGTACAGTGATTGTTTCCATATGGTCATCATAGCATCAAACGCCGGGAACTGCAACCGGAAAAACGCAAAAGGCGAAAAAGAAAAAAATACCCGACAAGAAAGCGTCGGGTATTTTGTGGAGATTGTCAGATTTTTCCGTCCGGCTCAGAGCGCGCCCAGCTGCTGGAACATATTCTTCTTGTAGGCCTCCACCCCCGGCTGGTCGAAGGGGTTCACGCCGCTCATATAGGCGGAGATGGCGCAGGCCATTTCAAAGAAGCAGACCAGGGCCGCAAACCCGGCCTCATCCCGTGCCGGGACGGAGACGCCCAGGTTCGGGACGCCCCCGGCGATGTGGGCAGCCTTCACAGCGCTGGCGGCGGCCCGCTGGGCCTCCGCGAAGTCGTGCCCGGCCAGATAGTTCAGGCCCTCCGGGTCGCCCGGCTCAAAGGGAATGGCATAGCGGGTCCGGCTGGTCTCGAAGCTGACGACGGTTTCCATCAGCGTGCGCGGGCCGTCCTGAATATACTGCCCCATGGAGTGCAGATCGGCGTTGAATTCCACGCTGGCGGGATAGATGCCGATGCCGTTCTTGCCCTCGCTCTCGCCGAAAAGCTGCTTCCACCACTCGGCCATGAAGCGGAAGGCCGGTTCGTAGGAGGCCAGAATCTCGATGGTCTTGCCCCGGCGGTAGAGATGTTGCCGTGCCGCGGCGTACTGCCAGGCCGGGTTCTCCGGGGCGCGCAGGTCCAGCCCCTCCAGTTCCTGGGCGGCGGCCTGGATCACCGCCTCCACGTCGATGCCGGCGGCGGCCATGGGCAGCAGGCCCACGGCGGACAGGACGCTGAACCGCCCGCCCACGTCGTCGGGCACCGTGAAGGTCTCCCAGCCCTCACGGACGGCGTAGTCGTGGAGCTTGCCCCGGTTGGCGTCCGTGGTGGCGTAGATGCGCCGCCGGGCGCCGTCCTTGCCGTATTTCTGCTCCAGCAGAGCCTTGGCCACCCGGAAACCCAGGGCCGGTTCCAGGGTGCCGCCGGACTTGGAGATGACGTTCACGCAGAAATCCCGGTCCCCCAGCACGGCGATCAGCTCGTTCAGCGCGTCGGGGGAGAGGCTGTTGCCCAGGAAATAGACCGGGTGCTCTCCGGGGCGCTGGTTGTAGTTGCCGCCCCGCAGCAGCTCAATGGCCGCCCTGGCCCCCAGATAGCTGCCCCCGGTGCCCACCACCAGCAGGGCCTCGCTCTCGCTGCGAATCGTCCGGGCGGCGCGGACGATGGGCTTCAGTTCCGTCTCGGCCATGCGGCGGGGGAGATCCCGCCAGCCGGTGAATTCGTGCCCCGCGCCGCTGCCGCTGGCCAGCAGGCGGTGGGCCTCGGCTGCGGCGGCGTAGTCGGGACCGGCTGCGTCAAAAAAGGGCTGCGCGCCCGAAAGATCGACCTTGACCATGGGTGATGGTCCTCCTATCTCATCGTGGTTTGAAAACTATTGTATTGTATTCCCATTTTCCGGCTTTTTCAAGCCCCAATCCGCGTCTTCCTCCGTCTCCGGTTCCGTTTCTTCCTCCGCCGGGGCGGGCGCATCCGCCACCAGCGCCGTCAGCAGCCGCCCGGCGATCTGGAGGACGCCCAGCTTGCCCACGCCCTCGGCGGCCAGCAGCGCCGTCTCCCGCAGCAGCTCGTCGCCCCGGTAGAGCCGGATGCAGCCCAGCCGCGCCCCGGCCTCCACCGGCGCGGAGACCTCCTCCGGCAGCTCCAGCTCCCAGCGCAGCTTCCCGCCCGGGCCGCCCTTCTCCACCAGCAGATTCGCCCCCGGCTCCGGGACGGGCTGCACCCGCTCGCTCTGCCCCAGCAGCACCCGGACGGAGGGAATGGGTTCCTCTCCCACGGCGGAGAGCAGGGTGTAGTTGGCGAAGCCGTAGCTCAGCAGGGTCTTGGCGCTTTCAAAGCGCTCGGCGCTGCTGGCGCAGTGGAGCACCACGGCAATGTACTCCACCCCATCCCGCTCGGCGGAGGCGGAGAGGCAGTACATGGCCTTGCTGGTGAAGCCGGTTTTGAGACCCGTGGCTCCGGGGTAATAATAGATCAGCTTGTTCGTGTTGCTCAGGCCGAAGTCCCCGCCGCGGATCGTGTCCATCCAGACGGTGGTGTAGTCCCGGATCCAGGGGTGGTCCAGCAATTCCCGGCTCATCAGGGCGATGTCCCGGGCGGAGGTGTAGTGCTCGTCGCTGTCGGTGAGGCCGCTGCAGGAGAGGAAGTGGCTGTTGGCCATGCCCAGCTCGGAGGCCCGCTGGTTCATCCGGGCAGCGAAGGCCTCCTCGCTGCCCGCCAGGTGCTCCGCCAGAGCCACGCAGCAGTCGTTGGCCGAGACCACCGCCACGCATTTCAGCATCTCGCCCACGCTCATGCTCTCGCCCTCTTCCAGCCAGATCTGGCTGCCGCCCATGGAGGCGGCTCGGGCGGAGGCGGTCACCCGGTCTTCCAGGCCCAGTTCCCCGCGGTCCACCGCCTCGGCCACCAGCAGCATGGTCATCACCTTGGTGACGGAGGCGGGGGAGAGCCGGGCGTCGGCGTTTTTCTCATACAGCACCGTCCCGGTGCTGCGCTCCATCAGAATGGCCGAGGGGGCGGAGAGCGTGATGTCGTCGTCCCGGCGCAGCGTGACGGCCAGGGCCGGGGGCGAGAGCAGACAAAGGCAGAGCAAGACGATCAGCAGGCGTTTCATAGCGGTCCCTCCCAAAAAAACTCCATGGTAGCATGACCCAGCCTATGCCCGGGCCGGACCGGCTATGCCAGGGGAGCCGGGGAAGTAACATAAAACGCCCGCATATTCCCTTTCCCGTGCATATCCACGGTTCGGCCCGGACTTGTATGGCGTCGGAATGCGCGGCGGCGCTGACTTTTTAACATTTTCAACAGAGCTTTCAACAGTGTGCTTTTTGAAAATATCCATCGAAAGTTGACATAACAAAGAGTCCGACAGCCTTCGCAGGGGGCAAAAGAAGCCCGCGGCGCGGCTTGACGGGGGCGGGCGGAGCGTGTATGCTGGAGCAAAGGAAAAGGGGGGGGAGTTCATGAAGCGCTTTCACTGGGACAAGCAGTATCTCTACTGGGGCGTGACGGCCTTTCTGGTCATCGCGGCGGCGCTGGTGTTCTATCTGCTGATCAGCAACTTAAGCTGGCTGGGGGAGGCCCTGGGGCGGCTGCTGGAGATCCTCAGCCCCTTCATCTGGGGCCTGGTCTTCGCCTATCTGCTGTTCCCGCTGCTGCGGATCTACTCCCGCAGCCTGTTCACGCCCCTCTTCCGCCGTCTGCTGCGCAAAAACCCCCGGCGGGAGGAGCTGACGGTGAAACTGGCCCGGGGCTTTTCGGTCTTTCTCTGCATCCTGACCCTGGCGGTGATCCTGGCCGGGCTGCTGATGCTGGTGGTGCCCCAGCTCTACAGCTCCGTGGAGCGGCTGGTGGTCAACTCCTCCACCTACATCGCCCGGGCGGACGAGTGGATTCAAAAAACGCTGGAACACCACCCGGAGGTGGACTCCACCATGCGGGAGGCCTTCGGCGACCTGAGCGACGGCCTGGTGAGCTGGGCCAGGGACAATCTGCTGCCGGAGATGAAGGGCATTTTAAGCGACGTGGCCAGCAATGTCTACAACATCTTCCGGGGCATCTACAACGTCATCATCGGCGTCGTGGTCAGCGTCTACGTCCTCTATGACAAGGAGGGCTTTTCCGCCCGCTGCAAGAAGATCCTCTATTGCGTTTGCTCCCTGGACGCCGCCGAGCAGATTCTGAAGGGCGTGCGCTTCACCAATCAGGTGTTCATGAGCTATCTCTCCGGCAAGATCCTGGACAGCGTCATCGTGGGCCTGATCTGCTACATCGGCTGTCTGCTCTTTCGCATTCCCTACGCCATCCTCTCCAGCAGCGTGGTGGCGGTCAGCAACCTGATCCCCTTCTTCGGCCCCGTGGTGGGCGCGGTCATCGCCACCTTCTTCATCCTGCTGGAGTCCCCGGTGAAGGCCCTGGTCTTCGTGGTCTTCGTGGTCATCCTCCAGCAGTTCGACGGCAACGTGCTGGGTCCCCGCATCCTGGGCAACCGGGTGGGGGTCCGGGGCTTCTGGATCATGTTCTCCATCCTGCTGGGGGCGGGGCTGTTCGGCTTCGCCGGGATGCTGCTGGGGGTGCCTGTGTTCGTGGTGCTCTACAGTCTGCTGCGGGACCTGATGAACCGGAAGCTGGCGCGCAGCGGCCTGCCCACGGACGCGCAGATCTATCAGGAGACGGACTACTTCGACGCCAGGACCGGGGAAGCGGTACCCAAGCGGGAGGCGGAGACAGAGCCGCCCAACCCCTTCTGGGGGCACAAAAAACGGGCCGCCGCAGCGGCCCGCAAACAAGAGGAAACAAAAGACGACGACCCTAGCGGCGGCGCACCGAAGACCTGAGCCGCTCCCGGGCGTCCCGGAGGGCGTCACAAAAGGCGTCGGCCTCCTCCCGCGTGGTATAGCGGGAGAGGCTGACCCGGATCGCCCCGTCGATCACGTCGCCGGGCAGCCCCATGGCCGCCAGCACCTGGCTCCGCCCGCCCCGCTTGCAGGCGGAGCTTCTTGCAACGCAGATGTCCCGGGCTTCCAGGAAGTTCATCAGCACCTCGCTGCGCCAGCCGGGGAGGGAGAGGCTCAGAAGCTGGGGCGCGCCCCCGCCCAGCAGCAGCAGGCCGGGGTTCTCCGCCCGGAGCCGCCGGGCCATGTGGCCGCGCAGGTCGGCCATGCGGGCGCTGTCCGCTGCAAAGTTTTGCATCCCGCGCTCCGCCGCCGCGCCGAAGGCGGCGATCAGTTCCACCGCCGGGGTGCCGGAGCGCCGCCCGCTCTCCTGTCCCCCGCCGGTGAGCAGGGGGGGCAGGTTCAGGCCCTTTCGGATGTAGAGCGCCCCGATCCCCTTCGGCGCGTGGACCTTGTGGCCGCTGAGGGTGATGAGGTCCGCCCCCAGGCTGCGGGCGGAGAGGGGGACGTGGAGAAAGCCCTGCACCGCGTCCGTGTGGATCAGGGCCTTGGGGCAGCGTTCCCGGACGGCCCGGGCAACGGCGGCCAGGTCCGTCACGGCCCCGGTCTCGTTGTTCACGCACATCAGACTGACCAGGCAGGTGTCCTCCCGCAGCGCAGCGCGCACCGCGTCCGGGGACACGCTTCCGTCCCGCTCCGGTTTCAGCAGCGTCAGCGTGAAGCCCTGCCTGGCCTCCAGCTCCTCCAGCGTCCGCAGCACCGCCGGGTGCTCGGCCTGGGAGCTGAGGAGGTGTTTGCCGTGGCGGGCGTTGTACTCCGCCCCCCGGCGCAGGGCCCAGTTGTCCCCCTCCGTGCCGCAGGAGGTGAAAAAAAGCTCCTCCGGCAGACAGTCCAGGGCGCGGGCCACCTGGGCCCGCCCCCGCTCCACCAGGGCGGCGGCGGCGCGGCCCATGGCGTGGGGGGAGCCGGGGTTGGCGTACTGGACCGTCATGGCCTCCAGGGCGGCTTTGGCCGCCTCCGGGCAGACTGCGGTGGTGGCGGCGTTGTCGAGATAAATTGACATTTGCATCACTTCCGGTTACAATCATGGCACCATTTTAGCCCATGCGGCGGAAAAGGACAAGAGGAAAATGAAATACACCATCCAAACCCTGGGCTGCAAGGTCAACCAGTTCGAGACCCAGGCCATGGAGGCGCTGCTGGCCTCCCACGGACACAGCCCCACCCAGGCGGGGGACGCGGACGCCGTGATCGTCAACACCTGCGCCGTCACCGCAGAGAGCGGGCGCAAATCCCGCCAGGCCCTCCGGCGGCTGCTGGGGGAGAACCCCGGCGCCGTGGCCGCCGTCTGCGGCTGCTACAGCCAGCTCAGCCCCGAGGACGCGGAGGAGCTGGGGGCCAGCGTGATCTTCGGCAGCGGGGACCGGGCGGCGTTCGTGGCGGCGGTGGAAAAGGCCGTGACCGAGCGGCAGCGCGCCCGGTCCGTGGACGACCCCTTCCGCCGGACGCGCCTGGAGCCCCTGCCCGCCGGGGCCATGGACGGGCGCACCCGGGCCTATATGAAGATCGAGGACGGCTGCGACAATTTCTGCGCCTATTGCGTGATCCCCTACGCCCGGGGCCGGGTCCGCAGTATGCCTCTGGACCGGGCCGCAGCGGAGGCGGCGCGGCTGGAGCGGGAGGGCTTTCTGGAGCTGGTGGTCAGCGGCATCGAGATCAGCTCCTACGGCAAGGACTTCCGGGACGGCAGCGGCCTGGCGGACGTGGTCTGCGCCATCGCCTCCGCCGCCCCCGGGACCCGCATCCGCCTGGGTTCCCTGGAACCCACGGTGGTGACGGAGGCCTTCTGCCGCCGTCTGAGGGAATGCGGGAACATCTGTCCCCAGTTCCACCTCTCGCTGCAATCCGGCTGCGACCGGACCCTGGCGGCCATGCGCCGGAAGTACGACACCGCCCGCTTCCGCGAAAGCGCCGCCCTGCTGCGCGCTGCCTTCCCCGGCTGCGCCCTGACGGCGGACCTGATCGCGGGCTTCCCCGGGGAGACGGAGGAGGACTTTGCCCAGACCCTGGCCTTTCTGGAGGAGATCGGCTTTGCCTCCATGCACATTTTCCCTTATTCCCCCCGCCCCGGCACCCCGGCGGCGGCCATGCCGGAGCAGTTGCCCAGAGCGGTGAAGGCCGCCCGCGCCCGCCGGGCGCAGGCGCTGGCCGACGCGCTGGAGCAGCGCTATCTGCAAAGCCAGGTGGGGCGGACCCTCTCGGTGCTGTTCGAGACGGAAAAGGACGGACTCTGGCAGGGCCACAGCGAAAATTACTGTCTGGTCCGGGCGGAGGGAGCGGATATGCATGGAATTATGCGAAACGCCAAAATTCTGGCGGTTCAGGGGCAAAACTTAGTAGGCTTAGCGCTTTGACTTTTCCTGCTGTTCACTATATACTAAACTCCATAAACCCGTCGTACAAATCGACCAAACTTGATCGGGAGGTTTTGTAAACCATGTCCAGAGAGACCACCTATAATTTCGCCGCCGGTCCTTCCGCTCTGCCCCAGGAGGTGCTGGAGCAGGCTGCCAGAGAGCTGGTGGACTACCACGGCACCGGCATGAGCGTGATGGAGATGAGCCACCGCTCCGCCGTCTATCAGGAGATCTTCAACGCCGTCAAGGCGGATATGAAGCGTGCGCTGCATGTGCCCGACACCCATGAGGTGCTGTTCCTGCAGGGCGGCGCTTCCCTCCAGTTCTCCATGATCCCTCTGAACCTGATGGGGGAGTGGGGCAACGCCGACTACGCCGTCACCGGCAACTTCGCCAAGATCGCCGCCAAGGAGGCGGGGAAGTACGGCCGCGTGAACATCGCGGCGGACACCTCCGACTGCAACCACACCCGTATCCCCGAGCAGTCCGAGCTGGTGCTGCAGCCGGACGCGAAGTACTTCTACTACTGCTCCAACAACACCATCTACGGTACCGAGTGGCACTATGTCCCGGAGACCAAGGGCGTCACCCTGGTCAGCGACATGAGTTCCGACATCCTGACCCAGCCCCTGGACGTGAGCCGCTTCGGCGTCATCTTCGCCGGGGCCCAGAAGAACCTGGCTCCCGCCGGGCTGACCGTGGTCATCGTCCGGAAGGACCTGGCCGGGAACGAGCTGCCCAGTACCCCCCTGATGCTGAGCTATGAGCGCATGATCGAGAAGGACTCCATGTACAACACGCCCCCCTGCTACAACATCTACATGCTGGGCCTGATGCTCAAGTGGGTGGAGAAAAACGGCGGCGTGGAGGGCATGGACGCCCTGAAGCGCGAGCGCAGCGCCATCCTCTACGACTATCTGGACGAGAGCCGCCTGTTCCGTGGCTGCGCCGAGCGCGACGCCCGCAGCTTCATGAACGTCACCTTCACCACCGGCGACAAGGACCTGGACGCGGACTTCTGCAAGGCCGCCACCGCCGCCGGCTTCCTGAACGTCAAGGGCCACCGTCTGGTGGGCGGCTGCCGCGCCAGCATCTACAACGCCCAGCCCATCCACGCCGTGAAAGCTCTGGCGGAGTTCATGAAGGACTATGAGGTGAAGCACCATGTATGAGATCAAGACGCTGAACAGCATCGCCCAGCAGGGTCTGGACCAGCTGGCGGAGAACGGCCTGGTCCTCGACGTCAATTCCGAAAACCCCGACGGCCTGCTGGTGCGCTCCGCCAAGCTCCACGACTGGGAGTTCGGCGACCGCCTGGCCGCCATTGCCCGGGCCGGCGTGGGCACCGACAATGTGCCCGTGGCCCGCTGCACCGAGAGCGGCATCGCCGTGTTCAACTCCGCCGGCGCCAACGCCGAGGCGGTGAAGGAGCTGGCCATCTGCGCCCTGCTGCTGGCCTCCCGGGACATCGTGGGCGGCATCCGCTGGGCCGAAGGGCTCCACAGCGACAACGTGGCCGCCGAGGTGGAGAAGGGCAAGAGCGCCTTCGTCGGCCCGGAGATCAACGGCAAGACCCTGGGCATCATCGGCCTGGGCTCCATCGGCGCGCTGGTGGCCAACGCCGCCACGCACCTGGGCATGAACGTCTGGGGCTATGACCCCTATATGTCCGTGGACTCCGCCTGGCGTCTGCGCGCCGTGGTGCAGCACGCCCGGGATCTGGACACCATCTACCGCCAGGCCGACTATCTGCTGGTGCAGGTCACCAGCACCCCGGAGACCCGGGGCATGATCAACGCCGCCGCCATCGCCAAGATGAAGCCCGGCGTGCGCATCATCAACATCGCCCGGGGCGAGCTGGTGGACAACGACGCCATCCGTGCCGCCCTCAGCGTGGGCAAGGTGGCCCGCTATGTCACCGACTTCCCCTGCAACGCCCTCCAGGGCGTCCCCGGCGTGGTCTCCATCCCGCACCTGGGCGCGAGCACCCCGGAGAGCGAGGAGAAGTGCGCGGTCATGGCCGCCCAGGAGCTGGCCGACTACCTCATCAACGGCAACACGAAGAACTCCGTCAACCTGCCGGACGTGTGGCTGGCCCGCAACGGCGTCCAGCGCCTGTGTGTCATCCACCGCAACGTCCCCAAGATGCTCAACCGCATCCTGGACCTGGTATCCGGCGAGAACATCAACGTGGAGCACATGATCAACAAGGCCCGGGGCGACGTGGCCTACACGGTCCTGGACCTGAGCCAGCGCCTGTCCGACGAGACCAGAGAACACATCGCCGGTATGCAGGAAGTCATGCGCGTGCGCTTGCTGGACGCGGCGGAGTAAAAAAGAACCATAATGTAATGATAAACCCCCAAAGCTGAATGCTTTGGGGGTTTTCTTTTCATTCGGTTTTTCCCGCCGTAGGCGCGGGCAGAAAGTCCTCCTTCGTCAGCAGCATCAGCGCGTCCCGGTCCGGCGTTTCCTCCATCGCGGCCAGCCGGTCGGCCTGGCGGACGATCACGTCCTCGAAGGTGTTGCGCACGTCGCGGCCGTTGCCGAAGTTCTCGTCCCGGTTGGCGTACAGGTCCCGGAAGTAGTCCGCCGCCGCCTCTCTGGCCTCGTCGCTGAGGACGTAGCCGCCCTTCTGCACCTTGCTTTCAAAGATGGCCAGGAGCTGGTCTGCGTCGTAGTCGTCGAAATAGAAATACTTGTTGAAGCGGGACTGAAGGCCGGGGTTGGAGTTGATGAAGCCCTCCATCAGCTCCGTATAGCCCGCCACGATCACCACCAGGTCGTCCCGGTGGTCCTCCATGGCCTTGAGGACGGTGTCAATGGCCTCGTGCCCGAAGTCGTTTTGCCCGCCGGTGGACAGGGCGTAGGCCTCGTCGATGAACAGAACGCCGCCCATGGCCGACTGGATGACCTCCTGGGTCTTGAGGGCGGTCTGCCCCACGAAACCAGCCACCAGGCCGCTGCGGTCCACCTCCACCAATTGCCCCTTGCTGAGTACGCCGATGGCCGCGTACAGCCCCGCCAGGATGCGGGCCACGGTGGTCTTGCCGGTGCCGGGGTTGCCCAGGAAGACCAGGTGCAGACTCAGCTCCGGGCAGGGCAGCTCCGCCTCCTGACGGAGTTTGCGGATCTTGATGAGGTTCATCAGGCTCTTCACGTCCCGCTTAATGTCCTCCAGGCCCACCAGTTCCTCCAGCTGGGCCATCAGCGCGTCAAAATCCGGCTTTTCCACGGTCTCCCCGGCGGCCTTCTGGGCCTGGGCCGCGCCCTGGGCCGCCCCTGCGGCGGAGACCGGGTGCTTTTCCGCGAAGCCGGGCTCGGCGGTGGTGACGTAGTCGGCGGGGTTCAGGCCGGGTTTGCCCTGCTTGACCCCGGTGGAGTCGCAGATCGCGCTGAGCTTGTCCCCGGCGGCGGTGATGTACTCCGCCTCGGCGTAGCTCACCTCGTCGTCCACGGCGGCCAGACTCAGGAGGATGTTGGTCAGCATCCGAATGAACACCCGGGAGCAGTCCGTGCCGCGCTGTTTGTCCGTCTCCGCCAGCGTCCAGAAAAAGAGCGGCGGCAGGAAGTCGCCGGGCTCGCAGATCTTCCCGGTCAGCTCCCAGAGCAGCCATTTGGGCATGATGTTCCCTTTGGAATAGATCTGGTTGGCCGCGTCGCAGTGGGCCTGGCCCACGGCCCCGCCCCGGCTCCAGAGCTGCAGCGCACAGTCGGTGACGAACTGATCCAGTTCGCCGGACAGGCCGCGCCCCGCCGTCTTGTAAAAGGCCTCCGTGTTGGCCACATAGGTTTTGTGCAGCGCTTCCGGGGAGCGCTTCCAATTGCTGGGCATGGTGGATTCCCTCCGTTTTAAGATGATAAAATGTCTTGTTTTGCGCTGGGTTTCCGCCGGACGGTGCGGGTGCTGCGGACCAGATACAGCGGCGCGCAGACATAGAGCAGCAGCCCCGCCAGCATGAGCCCGTAGGCCAGGACGTATTCGTCCCCGTGGCGCTGGACGAACCACTCCATGACCCCGGCCAGCCCCAGCCCCAGCAGGGCCAGGAGCCAGAGGGCGGGGTGATACCAGTGGAAGCCGTGGACGCGGATGCTGCGGACGCTGTACAGGGCGGTGACGCCTATGAGCGCGGCGGCGCAGGCGATCTGCACCAGGCTGACAAAGCCGTTGCTCCGCAGGTACAGGGCGTCGTAGCGGGTGGAGTCCAGGAGGACCTGCCCGCAGCCGTAGAGCAGGAGAAAGAGACAAAACACGTTCCCGTCCCGCCAGCTCCGCCGCTGCTCCTGCATCCGTCCGGGGATCAGAAAGCGCAGCAGGAGGATGAGGAATACGATCCCCGCCCAGATGCTTTGAAATGCGAAGGTGGCAAAGCGCCATTCGCTCAGGCCCCCGGCGTTGACCACCGGCACGGAGAAGGGGAGGCGGTGCAGGGCCTCGGCCTCCAATATCATTTTGCCCCGGTCGGCGCTTGTGAACAGCTCCGCCCAGCGCCCCAGGGCGATGCCGAAGGCGGCGGCGGGGGAGAGCGCGTCCAGCAGGCCGGGCAGATTGTCCGTCAGACCAAGGAGCCGCAGCAGCGCCAGACTGAGTGCAGTCCCAGCAAAGACCCCCAGGAGGCTGTAGCCCCCGCCCCGCAGATTCCCCAGGGCCGCGCCCAGGGAGGCGTAGCTTTCATAGCTGCAATACCAGTGGATGAGCCGGGCGCAGAGGACGCTCAGCACGAGGGCGAAGGGGAGGGCGATGAGCAGCGGGGCCAGAGGCTTGCGCTGCCAGAGCCGGAGGGCGACTGCCATGAAAATGGCAGCCAGGGCCGCCAGTGCCCAGAGGACAGAGCGCCAGTAGACAAACTGCCCCTGATAGAGCAAAGCCACCTCAGCCATGCGCCGCCTCCTCTCCCGCCCCGGCCCACTCCGTTTCCGGAATGGCAGTGGCGCAGTAGAGGATGTCGCTGACGGCCCGCTCGGTGCCCCAGTCCACATGGTTGAACACCGTGCCGCCGAAGATCAGGGTGCTGGTCTGCCCTCCGTCCAGGCAGTAGGCCTTGGGCACCCCCCGGGCCAGCAGCGCGTCGGTGAGGCTGCGGATGGTGCCCACCCCGGCGTAGGGGCCTTCAAAGTTCACGGTGACGAAAAGATAGTGCAGTTCCCCCAGCTGGCAGACGCAGGCCCGGGAGTAGCTGCGGTCCACCTCGCCCACCGGGTAGGTCTCCGGGCACAGGTCCACGCCGCCGTCGATGAGGACCGGCCCGAAGGCCAGGGAGAAGAGGATGTCCGCGTCCTCCACATAGCGCTGCACTTCCTCCGCCGTGGTCTGGGTCCCGGCCCGGAAGAAGTGGAAGTCTCCACGGGCGTCCACATAGCAGGTGTCCAGCCGCCCGTCGTCCATGCGGTACAGGCGGCGATTGTACACCACCGTGCCCATGCTGCGGAATTTGTAAAAGTCCCCGTTCATGGCGCAAACCGCCTGGACGGTCCCGGCCAGCTGGGAGGGGGGATACTGGATGGGGCTGGCAAAGCTGTTGTCCGCCAGATAGCGGCGGAACTGGCTGGGGTGGGCCAGCTTCACCTCGGTGAAGCTGAACGCGGCGTCCCCGCCCACCACCTCTTTCCAGGCGAGGGCCAGGATGCTCTCGTCCCGGTACCAGCGCACCGGCGTGCCGGGCATCCGCTCCAGTTCCGGCTGCCACAGCAGCGTCTCGCCGTCCAGCAGCTTTTCCGCCGCCGCCAGGATGGGCCGCGTGTCCGCCCCGTCCCAGGACAGGCCGTAGCCCGCCGGATTCGGTTTGGGCGCGACCACCGTGTCTTCGCTGAGGGCGTAGACCTTTTTGATGGTCACCGGGAGCAGGGGCAGGCGCGAGAGCGTGTCGGCGATACGGTTATTCAGTTGCCGTTCAAAGGCCGCCGCCGGTTCGGCAGCGGCGCTGCTGCCCGCCGTTTCCCCGTCCCCGGCCCCCACATGCGCTGCCAGCACCAGCAGCAGGGGCAGGCAGAGCAGCGCACAGAGGGCCGCCGTCCAGCGGACGGCGGGTTTGCTGCGTTTCATCCGCACCCACCTCCTTTCAACCCGCCGCGCCGCCGGTCAGGGCTCCCAGCAGCGCCTGGTCGGCGACGATGCGCCACTGTCCCCGGTCCAGCTCCAGGCGCACGGGAATCTCCCGGACCGACGTACAGCCCGCCGGGTCCGCCGCCACCTCCGTGGCCGCCTCCAGCAGCACTCGCTCCAGCAGCTCCGGGCGGTAAGCCCCCTGGGCGGTGTAGATCGCTTCCTCCGTGTCGGCGGCCTCCACGGCGGCGGCCAGCTTTGCCTCCACCAGCGCGCCGATGGTTTCACTGAGCGCGGTGGCGTCCAGACAGCGGACGCGCACTGCTTTGCAAAGCTGCGCGCCCTCCAGCGTGTTCCCCGGCAGAATCTCAAAGTCCCAGACCGCGCGCTCGGTCTCCCACAGCGCTGCCGCCACCGGGTCCTCCGGCGTGGCCTCCAGGCCCAGGGAGCCGCCCCCGGCCAGGCAGTCCGAGGCGGCGGGCCAGTCCCGCCGTTTCAGCGCGTCGAAAAAATCTTCCAGCCGCGCCGTGGGCGCTTCGTCGGGGATCACCGGCGCGCCGGTTTTTGCCGTGCGGATCGCCAGCCCGGCCAGCGCCCCGGTCCCCAGCGCCAGCAGGAAAAACAGCAGCGCCAGCAGTCTGTCTGTATGCTTCATGGCTTTCATCCCGTCCTGTCAGTTTTTCAGCGGCCAAACCGGGACCAGCGCCGCCCCCGGTTCATAGTCCACGTCGTCCCAGCTCCGAAAGGCCAGGACGTGCTCCCAGTTGCTGAGCGCCCGGCGGACCTCCACATTCCGCTCCGTCATCCGCCAGCCGTCGGAGGTGGAGGACACCAGGGAGGGGAAGAAAAGGAAGGTGGTCTCCGGCCGCGCTGCCTTTGCGGCCTCCCGCTGCGCGTCGCTGAGGGGGTCCCCGGGGAACCAGCCCATTTGCAGCCGGGGCATTTGTTCCACAAAGGAGATGTCCCGCAGCCCGCCGCAGTAGCCCACGCAGAGGTCCACCATCTCAGTCAAATGGGACAGCGGCGTGAAGTCGCTGATCCAGTCGGCCATGAACAGCTCCATATATTCCAGATGGGTCAGATTTGCCAGGGGCGTGAGGTCCGCGAGCTGCCCGTTGTCCCCCAGAATCAGCACCTTCAACTCTGTCAGCCCCGCCAGAGGGCTCAGGTCCCGCAGGGCGTTGTGGCCCAGGTCCAGGGCCGCAAGATGCTTGCAGTAGCGCAGCAGCGGGGCCAGGTCCTCATCGGTGTAGCGATAGGCGGGGGGCCAGGACTGGAGCGTGGAGAAGCAGGTGATGTCGCTGCGGACAGTCCAGCGGCGGCCAAAGCGCACGATCCAGACCAGGTCCAGCTCCGGGTAGCGGTCCGCGATGGGCATGGTGGCCGCGTTGCCGAAGTCCAGGGCCGTGATGTCCAGCCGCCGAAGCCGGGGCAGGAAGTCCAGCTTTTCCAGCAGTTCCTCCGCCGTCACCCCGCTTTCCGCCTCCAGCCGCAGCTGCGTCTCCCGGCTGCTGACAGAGAGCGTCCCCAGGGGGACGGCATATTCCACGTCACAGTCCGGCAGCGCCCGCTGCAAGTCCGCCAGCAGCGCATAGTCTGCAAGGGCCGTGCCATCCACATGGCGCAGTTCCGGGTGCGCCTCCGCCAGACCGGACAGCAGCCCCGCGTCCTCCGGGCCGAGCGTCAGGTCATAGACTGGCTCCGGCGTGGGCGTGGGCGTCGGTTCCGGCGTCGGTTCCGGGCTCGGCTCCGGCGTGGGGGCCGCCGTCTCTTCCGTCCGGACGGGCTCGGTCTCCGCCGCCTCCGTGCTCCACAGGTTCCGGTACGCCGACCAGAGCACCCCCAGCAGCGCAAGGGCCAGCACAGCGGCGGCAAGGTATCGCGCCGGACGCCGCTTCCAGAGCAGCGCCGCCGTCAGCAGCCCCAGCAGCGCCGTGATCGCGGCGTAGTGGAGGCGCTTCTGATTGAGAAGCTCCCGCCTTGCTCCCTCCGCCTCCGCAGCCAGCCGCCGGGCCTCCGCCTCCTGCTGCGCCTGGGCGCGCTCCTCCGCCTCCCGCTTTGCCAGCGCCTCCGCCCGGAACTGCGCTTCCGCCTCCTGCCAGGCCGCCTCCTCCATCTCACCGGCGATCCGGGCCTGAGCCTCCTGTTCCAGGTGCCGGGCGTGCCAGTACTCGCTGTACTCGCACATCAGGACGCAGTAGTCCGCCAGGGCCTGAGGCCCGCCGTTCACCGCGTCGGTCATCATCACGAGAATCACAGGCTCATGGGTCCAGACAATGCCGATGTCGTTGCAGGCCCGGAAGCCCAGGTCCGCGTAGTAGCCGTATTTGTGGGCGATGGGGAAGCGGCGCTCAATTTGCCGGAAGTAGCTGTCCGGCTGGGCCAGCAGCATGTGATCCAGGACCTCCGGGAAGCGCTCCGGCGCGTCATATAAAAGCCGCAGGGCATAGGCCATCTGCCTGGGCGTAAAGGCGTTTTCCAGAAGATGCGCCGGGTCCAGTTCCTCCCCCGGCGGGCAGAGGTAGGGGGTCATGGCCGCCTTGTACTGGGTGTAGGTCCCCAAATGCTCAATGAGCAGTTCCCCCTGGCTGTTGTCGGAACTGCGCAGGGTGTTGAACTGGATGTTCCGCAGGGGCACGCCCCCGATGGGCTCGTCCAGCGTCATCTCCCCCCGGCTCACTTTGTCCGCGAAGACCAGGTTGATCGGCACCTTGTAGGTGCTGGCGGCGGTGAAGTATTGGTCCCCGTTCCAGTCCCGGGCCTCCCCGGTGACGGTGTTGTAGTAAAACAGCCCCACCCGCTCCCCGTCCAGCCCGTGCCGCTGCAAGAACGCGGAAATCAGGTCCTCCCAGTCCAGCGCGCAAAAGCGCGGGTCCTCCGCCGGCCAGGCCGCCGGGTCAAAGGGCGCCTCCGCAGCCCGCGCCGGAAGCGCGGCCAGCAAAAACAGCAGCAGCAAAAGCAGGGCAAACCGGCAGCGCCGGAGACAGGGCTTCATGGGCTTCTTCCTCCGAATGCACAGGAATACCTCTATTATACCGATGTTTCGTCAAAATGGAAGAGCGAAAACAAGAAAAAGAACCCTTCGTCCACCTGTCATTGAGAGCCAGTGCGCACGCTGGCGTGGCAATCCCCCGGACAGAGGAAACCCGAACGACGCAGCGCCTCCGTCCACCTGTCATTGCGAACCAGTCCGCGGACTGGTGTGGCAATCCCCCAATTCGGCGCACCTGCCCCGACCAGCACCCCCCCACGTTGCCGAAGCCGGCAGTTGCAACATCCGGGGGATTGCCACGTCGGCTTCGCCTCCTCGCAATGACACGAAACATCCCTCCGCATTGACAGCGGCCGGGGAAACCCTTATACTGTGTACAATTCAAATCAATCAGAAACGGAGCATTCAGCTATGGAACAACAGGACCTGAATCCCCAGCGCAAGCGCGCCGTGGCGATGATCAAAGAGCGTTTCGGCATCGAATTCACGAAAATCGAGCCGGGCGCGGTGACGGCGGAGTGGCCGCTGCGGGAGGGGGACAAAAACGTCCACGGCATTCCCTACGGCGGCATTCTCTTCACGCTGGCGGACAGCGCGGCGGGCCTGGCCCTGGGCACGCTCAGCAGCAGCGTCATCACCATCTCCTCCAGCAGCAACTTCCTCTACGGCTCCCTGGACGCCCAGCGCCTGATCTGCCACGCCCGCGTGCGCCGGGCCGGGAACAGCATCGGCTTCATCAGCGCAGAGGTCTATGACGACCGGGAGCATCTGCTCAGCACCTTCGAGTTCGTCTTCGGCAGGAAAAAATGATATGGACCCACGATTGAGACGCATCCTGCCCAGGGTGCAAAAGCCCGCCCGCTACACCGGCGGGGAGTACCACGAGATTCACAAGAACAAGGCCGAGGTGGAACTGCGCTGCGCCCTCTGTTTCCCGGACACCTATGAGATCGGCATGAGCAACCTGGGTCTGCGGATTCTATACCACACCATCAACTCCATGCCCGGCGTCTGGTGCGAGCGCTGCTTCGCCCCCTGGGAGGACATGGAGCGGGAGCTGCGCGCCGCCGGCGTGCCCCTCTACGCCCTGGAGAGCGGCGACCCCCTGGGGGCCTTCGACGCCCTGGGCTTCTCCATCGGCTATGAAATGGCCTACACCACGGTCCTGAACATGCTGGACCTGGCGGGCCTCCCGGTCCGCAGCGATGCGCGCCCGGCGCTGCTGCCCCTGGTCTTCGCCGGGGGCACGAGCTGCTGCAACCCGGAGCCCATGGCGGACTTCCTGGACCTGATGCTGCTGGGGGAGGGGGAGGAGCTGGACAACGAAGTGCTGGAGCTGCTGCGTACCGCCAAGCGGGAGGACTGGAGCAAAGCGGCATTCCTGCAGGCGGCGGCCAAAATCCCCGGCGTCTGGGTGCCCAGCCTCTACCGCCCGGACTATGACGCGGCGGGCCGCTTCACCGGCCTGACGCCTCTGGAGGGCGCGCCGGAGACCGTCACCAAGCGCATCGTGGCCGACTTCGAACACAGCCCCTTTCCCACGGACCAGATCGTGCCCGGCACGGAGATCGTCCACGACCGGGTGAACCTGGAGCTGTTCCGGGGCTGCATCCGGGGCTGCCGCTTCTGCCAGGCGGGCCAGGTCTACCGCCCGGTCCGCGCCCGCAGCGCCGAGACCCTGATCGCCCAGGGCATTGCCAGCCTGCAAAGCAGCGGCTATCAGGAGGTCACCCTGTCCAGCCTCTCGTCCAGCGACTACCGGGAGCTGGGGCAGCTCTGCGACGGGCTGCTGGACTACTGCGTCCCCCGGAACATCGGCCTGGCCCTGCCCAGCCTCCGGGCGGACAACTTCTCCATGGACATCATGCGCCGGGTGCAGCAGGTCCGCAAAAGCGGCCTGACCTTCGCCCCGGAGGCGGGCACCCAGCGGCTGCGGGACGCCATCAACAAGAATGTGCGGGAGGAGGACCTGCTGGAGTCCTGCCGCGTGGCCTTCGCCGGGGGCTGGAACAACGTGAAGCTCTATTTCATGCTGGGTCTGCCCACGGAGACGGACGAGGACGTGCTGGGCATCGCAAAGGTGGCCGCCGACGTGCTGCAGCTCTGGCGGGAGCACGCGGTAAACAAGGCCCGGGGCGTCCGCATCACCGTCTCCACCTCCTGCTTCATTCCCAAGCCCCACACGCCCTTCCAGTGGGCAACCATGGTGACGAAGGAGGAATATCTGCGCCGGGTCCGCCTGCTGCGGGAGGCCATCCGCGCCCGTAGCATCGTCTACAACTGGCACGACGCGGAGACCAGCGAGATCGAGTGCGTCCTCTCCCGGGGCGACCGGCGGGTGGGCCGGGTCATCGAGACGGTCTGGCGCAAGGGGGGCCGTCTGGAGGCCTGGAGCGACTTCTTTGACCACGCCCGCTGGATGGACGCCTTCGCCGCCTGCGGCCTGGACCCGAACGACTACACCGTCCGCCCCAGGGAAAAGGACGAGCCCTTCCCCTGGGAGCGCATCGACATGGGCGTCAGCCGCCGCCACCTCTGGCGGGAGTGGGAGCTGAGCCAGGAAAACCGCCTGAGCCCCGACTGCCGCGCCGGCTGCGTCGGCTGCGGAGCCAGGGCGCTGCTGGGCTGCTGCCCGGATCACGATCTGGAGAGGGGAGGGGAGACCCATGCTTGAAGCGGGCACGAAACTCCGTCTGCGCTTTGCCAAGGAGGGCCGGGCGGTCTATCTCTCCCACCTGGATCTGATGCGCACGATGCAGCGGGCCTTTCTCCGGGCCGGATACCCGCTGAAATACAGCGAGGGCTTCAACCCCCATCCGGTGATCTCCATCTTATTGCCCCTGGGCGTGGGCACGGCCAGCGTCTGCGAGCTGATGGACTTCTCCCTCACCGCCCCCCTGGACCCTGAGGCGCTGCCGGAGCGTCTGACCAAAGCCATGCCGGAGGGCATACGAGCCACGGAGGTCTACCCCGGCGGGCGCAAAGTGCGGGAGCTGAAATGGCTCCGCGTGGAGGGCGTTTTGGAATACGACGCCGCAGACCCGGCGGCCCTCTGCGCGCCCCTGACCGACTTCTTCCGGCAAGCGCGCATCGTCATCATGAGAAAAACCAAGCGCGGGGAAGGGGAGAGTGACATCGCCCCGGCCATCCGGGAGCTGCACTTCACGCCGGGCGACCGCTGCGTCCACCTCCAGGGCGTCATCTCCGCCCAGGACCCCACCCTGAACCCGGAGCATCTGCCCAGCGCCCTCCGCCAGCTGGCCCCCAACCTGGCCCCGGACTTCGCCTCCTTCACCCGGCTGGAGGTCTACGACGCGGAGATGCGGCCCTTCCGATAAAAGAAGCAACTGTCCCCGCAATCCCGGTCCGCAGCCCGGCGCGGCAATTCCCCCCGCTGTCATTGCGAACCAGTCCGCAGACTGGTGCGGCAATCCCCCAATCAGCGGTAGACAGCCCGACACGGCACAAACGCACCGCCCTTACTCCCGCGCATCAAACCGCCATGGTGAAGGAGGGAGACATCTTGGACACCCAGATCAAAGAAGCCAAAGGCATCCCCCGCCGGGACGCGCCCGCACCACCGGAACTGCCGCAGGAAACGCTGTGGTCGCGCCTGTATCAAAGCCATTGCGCCCGGATGTTCCGCATCGCCAGGCAGATCACGCAAAACGACGCGGAGGCGGAGGACGCGGTGCAGCAGGCTTTTGTCCGGCTGCTTTCCGCGCTGGACGCCGCCCCGGACCCGGACAGCCCGCAGACCCGCGCCCTGCTGTCCATCGTCACGGAGCGCAGCGCCATCGACCTGCTGCGCAAGCGGCGGCGCGGCGCGGAGATCCCCTTCGAGGACGTGGTGAACTACACGGCGGACCGGGCGGACATGGAGGCGCTGCACCGCTTCATGGACCTGTCCGCCGCCCTGTGCAAACTGCCTGGGCGGGAGCGGGAGGTCCTGCTGCTGCGCTACGACAACGGCTATGCCCCGGCGGAGATCGCGGCGCTGCTCTCCATGACGGGGGCCAATGTCAAAAAGACGCTCCAGCGGGCCAAGGCCAGGCTGAAACGCATTCTGGAGGAACAGGAGGGGGGACGCTGATGGAGCGCACCGGACAGACGCCAGACTGGAGATCGAGGACCCGGTGGACATCGGGGCGATCTGCCAGGGAATCCGGGAGCTGGAATACAACTTCGATGATGAGCCCGTTTCGCCGGGACAGGCGAACGCGCAGCGAAGCCGGATGAAGTCGTTTTGCACAGATTGCGCCGGATGAGTTTGGGAGATATTATAAAATAAAAAGTTTACATTTTATCTATTTACTTTCACCCCTTTCTTTTGTTTTATATATATAAGACAAAAGAAAGGGGTGAATCATATAGAAAATTTGTGATATTTTTGACATAACACAGCA
>Ga0310697_10000503_pt1 | contig 52934 bp, 47 predicted proteins | sample 172DNAGHGlowgp2_FD_203883 | JGI IMG/M metagenome (GOLD analysis project Ga0310697, IMG submission 203883) | Sheep rumen microbial communities from Palmerston North, Manawatu-Wanganui, New Zealand - 1728 DNA GHGlow gp2 (v2) (version 2) | ecosystem: Host-associated > Mammals > Digestive system >...
AGCTGGAGGGCATCGTGAAGGCCGGGGAATACCCGGTGTACTGGGAAGTCGAATCCAGCGACGCGCAGCAGGTCGTGATCCTCTACCGCTCCTACACGGGAGCTGAGGTCCGCTACTATATCGACCGCGCCACGGGCGACGCCCGTGTGACTGACTTTGTTCCCGGCATCACCCCTGAGGAAATGCCCTCTGAAGAGACTCTGAACGTGTGGGATTACTTCGGCTGAACGGACATCTTGAAAAGAAAAAACGACGTGCTTTGCCACGTCGTTTTTTCATGCGCGGATTTCGTCCGAGCCGATTGACGATTGCAGCTTCACGCGGTAAGATGGACAACAGAACAAAACGGAGGCGCAGCATGAAACACTATGATCTGATCTGCATCGGCACGGCGCTGGTGGATTCCATTATCAAAGGTTTCGACCCGGAGCCGGTTTCCGCCTCCGGCTATCGGGCGGCATCCGGCTCCCTGAACGTGGGCGGCGAGGCTGTCAACGAGGCCATGGCTGCGGCAAAGCTCGGAACCAAAACCGGCATTCTCTGCTCCCTCGGGCAGGATGCTGCCGGGGACATGGTCGCGTCCGCCCTCGCAGCCTGCGGCGCGGACACCGGGCTCATCCTGCGCAGTGATGAGCATCCGACGCCGGTCACCACCATATTTGTCAGCGATGACGGGACCCGGAAGTCCATCACCAACAGCGCCCACCGCTACAACTTTCATCCGGAGCGGCATACTGCCCGCTTCACCGGCGCCCGGGCGCTGATCCTCGGTTCCCTCTTCCGCGCGCCTTTCGACGATCCGGAGATCATTCACGCAGTGCTCTCAGCGGCAAAGGCGGCGGGGCAGCTCGTGTTTGCCGATACCAAGCTGCCGAATTTCCGCTTTCTGACGCTGGACGATCTGCGGGATTCCCTGCCGCTGATCGACTATATCACGCCCAACGAAGACGAAGCGCGCTACTATACCGGGAAAGACGATCCCGCGGATATGGCACAGGTTTTTCTTGACCTCGGCGTCAGGAACGTGATCCTCAAGCTGGGCGGCAGGGGCTGCCTGTTTCAGAACGCGGAAGAGAGCATCCGCCTTCCGGCCTGCGGCATCCGGGCTGTGGACGCCACCGGCGCAGGCGACAACTTTGTGGCGGGTTTTGCCGCCGAGATTCTGCGCGGCGCCACCCACGCCGAGGCGCTCCGCTTTGCCAACGCCTGCGGCGCCATCTGCACGACGGCGGTCGGCGCGTCAACAGCACTGAAGGACAGGGAGCAGGTGCTTCGCTTCCTGGCCGATGCCAATTGTCGCTGAGACAAGTGCTTTGCAGGAAGGACAAATGACATGAAATTGAAGCGTTTTGCACTCGAAGGGCGCAGCGTTTTTCTCTATGCCTCCGACGCGCCGGAGATTCTCTTTCTCCAGCCCGTAGACGCCCACGACGCAGAGCTTTTGGATCGGCAGCTGGACGCCATGCGAGGCTGTCCCCTGCCCTTTGCCCTGGCGGCCTTTGAGATCGCCGACTGGAACCGGGAGCTCAGCCCCTGGAAAGCGCCTCCGGTTTTCGGCAGGGAGGCTTTCGGCGGCGACGCGGAGGAAACGCTGGGCTTTCTCACAAACCGCCTGCTGCCGGATCTTTTCTCCCGGCTCTCCCCGCCGGAGGACACCCCGCTCTGCCTCGGCGGCTATTCCCTGGCCGGGCTCTTCGCCCTCTGGGCGGCGATGCGGACGGATCGCTTCTGCGGCGTGGCGGCAGCCTCGCCCTCGGTGTGGTTTCCGGGCTGGATCGACTATGTAAAGGCGCACCCGCTCCTGGCGCACAGGGTCTATCTCAGCCTCGGCGACCGGGAGGAACGGGCCAGAAATCCCGTCATGGCCACCGTCGGCGACCGCATCCGGGAACAGTATGAGCTCCTGCGGCAGGATCATATCGTCACGCTGGAATGGAATCCGGGCAACCACTTTCAGGATTCCGAAAAGCGAAGCGCCCGGGCCTTCTGCTGGATCGCCGATCAGCAAAACTGAGAGTTTCCCTCGCGGGTTTTTCGCCACTCGATGGCCAGAATTTGACACACGAAACGCGGAATGCTATAATTTTTGAATAGACTTTGAGAAAGGGATGGCGCAGATGAAAATTACGGGCAGAAAAACCGGCATCATTGCTCAGGTTGCGCTTCTTTTTCTGATCGGCACGCTGATTATCGGCGTTTTCACCTCCCTGACCCAGCGGGCCATGAGTGCCAACGCCGTCCTGAAGCAGACCAACACCTTCGCTGGGGAAATTGCCGAGGAGGTCAAACTCTGCGTCTGGGAATATCCGGCCCACAACTGGCTGCTCCGCTACTGGTATGAGCACCCGGATGATCTGGACATTGAATATGACGCCGACTACAACAAGGGCCCCGTAACCAAGGAAAAAAGCCGCCTCCTGCTGCAGCATCAACCCGGCATGTTTCTGAAGTACGCCAGTGAAGAAGAGCTGGAGGCCCTGCCGGAGGAAGACCAGAAGCTCTACGCCGAAGTCGTCTATTCCTGGCTCATCACCCGGGTAAACCAGATCAAGCGCACCTATCAGATCGACTACCTCTTCTGCGTGGCGACAGACGAGGACTGCCGGGAGCAGTTCTTCCTTTTCAGCGCGGCCGACCCCGGTTCCGTGCGCGGGACCGAATACGAGCAGATCTACCCGCTGGGCGTCACGGTCTCTGTATCGGGCGAGCAAAAGCAGGCCATGCGCAACGCCATCGATTCCTCTGCGAACATGGCCATGGCCGGCAACTACATGGATTTCTACTACTATATGGAGCACGTTGGGGAGCATCCGGTGCTCATCGGGATGACCTACAACCTCTCCGGCCTGCTGTCGGAGGTCGCGGCGACCACCGAGCGGGAGATCGCGACAACCATGTGTCTGCTGGTTCTGCTGGCGCTGCTGTGTCTGGTGATGATGTCCCAGGCTGTGCTGCGCCCGCTGCGGAAGGTGCAGCAGAACATCCGCCTTTATAAGCAGAACAAGGACAGTGCAACCGTTATCCGAAACCTGTCCAAAGTCCAGCCCCGGAATGAGATCGGCGAGCTGTCGGAGGATGTGACGGAGCTTGTCCGGGAAATCGACGACTATGTCGCGCGCATCACCACCATCACAGACGAGAAGAAGCGCATCGAGACCGAACTCTCCCTGGCGGCCCGCATCCAGGCCAGCATGCTGCCGAACATCTTCCCCCCCTTCCCCGGCCGCAGCGAGTTTGATATCTTTGCGTCCATGGTGCCGGCGCGGGGCGTCGGCGGTGATTTTTACGACTATTTCCTCATCGACCCGGACCATCTCTGCCTCGTGATGGCGGACGTATCGGGCAAGGGTATCCCCGCCGCGCTCTTTATGATGATCAGCAAGATCATCCTCGCCAACAACGCCATGATGGGCAAGTCCCCCTCCCAGATCCTGGCGGATACCAACGCCGCCATCTGTGCCAACAACCCGGAAGAGATGTTTGTCACCGTCTGGCTCGGCATTCTGGAGATCTCCACCGGCAAGCTCGTTGCGGCGAACGCCGGCCACGAGTATCCGGTGCTGAAAGCTCCCGACGGGGCCTATGAGCTGCTGAAGGACCGGCACGGCTTCGTGATCGGCGGCATGTCCGGGGTCAAATACCCTTCTTATGAGTTGAAGCTGGCGCCCGGCTCCCGGCTGTTCCTGTACACGGACGGGCTGCCCGAGGCCACGAATGCGGTAAACGCCATGCTCGGCACCGAGGGCATGCTTGCCGCCCTTAACACAGAACCGGAGGCAGCACCCGAGCCGCTGCTGCACAACGTGCGAAAGGCCGTCAACGGCTTCGTGAAGGAGGCCGAGCAGTTTGACGATCTGACCATGCTGTGCCTGGAGTACCGCGGTCCCCGGGAACAGAGCTGAACCCGACTTTTCAACGAACACTATTCTGATATCAGGTATCACATGCAAACTCGAAACACTGTACCCAAAACCGCCCTTTTTCTCCGTCTGGGCATCCTGCTCTCCACGGGCTACGCCATTGCCATGCTGCTGCACTGGCCCATCGGCTTTACCTTCTTTACGCAGCTGTCCAATCTGTTCACGGCGCTGGTGGTGCTCTGTCAGCTGCTGATGCCAGCACGGGCTGAGCGGCTGAAACTGTGGAAATACATGGCCGCCGTCTCCATCCTGCTGACCTTTCTCTTATATCTCACGGTGCTGGCCCCCATCATGCCGGGCGGCATTCTGGCCGCCTACCGGCAGGACCACTGGGCCAGCCTCTGCATGCACCTCATCACGCCCTTTCTGACGATTGTGGATTTCTTTCTGCATGACACGGAATATCCCTGGCGGGGACGGCACGTGTTTTTCGCGGCGGTCCCTCCCTTCGCCTGGCTGCTCTTCATTCTCATTCTAAGCGGCCTCGGCCTGCGCTGGGGCATGGGGAACATGGCCGCCCCTTATCCGTTTTTAAACTATGCGGCACCGGCCGGCTGGTTCGGCTGGATGCCGGAGACCGCCGGCTACACCACGCTGGGCATCGGCGTTTTCTACGCAATCCTCGCCATGATCCCGCTGGTGCTGCTGCTCGGCCTGCTGCTGCTCCGCTGCGCCATGTCGCTGCGGCGTGCCCGTGCAAAAGAATAGCAGAGGAGACCATGCGCTGCTACCACACCGGGCATCACGAGCTGCGCGATCCCGATATCCGCATCGGCCGCAAAAACGCCGACTTCGGCCAGGGCTTCTACCTCTCCCCCAGCGATGCCTTTGCCGGCAAATGGGTGCGGGAGCAGAGAGATCTGGAAGCTTTTGTGAACACTTACGAGCTGGATCTGAGCGGTCTCAAGGTCCTGCGCCTGCAGCGGGACGAGACGTGGTTTGACTACATTTTCCGCAATCGCGCTGGTCTTTCTGACCGCTATGGGGAATATGACGTGATCGTCGGCCCCATCGCGAACGACACGATCTATAATACCTTCGGCGTCTTCACCAGCGGGCTGCTGCCGAAGGAACAGGTGCTCTCCCTGCTGCAGATCGGCCCTTCGTTTGAGCAGATCGTCGTCAAGACCGACCGGGCTTGCCGTCAGCTCCGCTGGCTCTCGTCCCGCACGCTGGACGCATCTGCGCTTTCTTCTCTGCGGGAAAGCCTCCTGCGGGAGGAAGCGCAGTATCAGGAAGCGCTTGCAGCTGCTTTCTCGCGTTTTGAACCACAGGACTGAGGCCGCTGTGGCCACGGATACAAGTTCCTCGTATAAAGAGATGAACGGAAACAAAAAGCCGTGAAAAACGTCTGATATCCATGACATCAACCATATAACAAACAAGGAAAGAAGGTTATCTTATGAAGAAACTGATTGTTATGCTGCTGTGCGCCGCCATGCTGCTTTGCCTCTGCGCCTGCGGACAGGAGCCTGCCGAGCAGCCTGCCGCTGAAGTGGCTCCCGCTGCCGAGGAAGTCATCGCAGCCGAAGAGGCCGCCGAAGAAGTGACCGCCGCTGTGGAAGAAGCCGCTGCCGATGCCGCCGCCATTCTGGGCGGCTGGACCAAGGCCGACGTCGTCTCCCTGACCGTTGAGCAGCAGGAGCTGCTGCAGAAGGCCACGGAGAGCCTGCTCGGCACCAAGTACATCCCCGTCGCATTCCTGGGCAGCCAGCTGGTATCCGGCACAAATTACGCGCTGCTCTGCCGCGTCGCCCCCGTCACTGCCGACCCTGTTGAGACCTACGCCATCGTCAAGCTCTATCAGGATCTGAGCGGCAACGTGTCCCTGCTGGACGTGACCGACTCCGGCGTCCCCACCAACATCAACGGCCTGCCCGGCGGCTGGCAGCAGTGCGAGGCCCCCACTGTGACCGAGGAGCTGCAGGCCATCTTTGACAAGGCCCTGGAAGGCTACACCGGCATGGGCTTCAAGCCCGTGGCCCTTGCCGCCACCCAGACTGTCTCCGGCGTGAACTACTGCTTCTTCTGCGAGAGCGTGCCTGTGGACGGCGGCGAGAGCGGCTACGCCTTTGTGACCGTCTACAAGGATCTGGACGGCAATGCCCAGATTACGGACGTGGCCCCCTTCAGCGTAGAGTAAGTGACAAACAAAACTGAATTCTCTGGAAACAGCCCGCAAATACGCGGGCTGTTTTTCTGTCCGTTTCCCACCCGCTAAAAGTGTCACATTTCTGTAACTCCGTCTTGCAATTCCGGGGCAAATCCGTTAATATAGATTTAAGTATGTCCCGAGCAAAATTTCTAAATGCAAGTACGGGAGGAAGTCATGAAGAAGAACAAGAAACTGCTCGATTTTATCGGCGCAGGCTGCGGTGTTTTCCTGGTTGTGGTGCTGCTGATCAGCATCATTGCCAACGCCATCGCCAGCGCGCCGCCCAAGGGTGCCGTCACGCTGACCGGCGCCGCCCCCGGCCGCAACGCGGACGTGGCGGTGGAAGTCGTCACCGACGGCAGCAAGCTTGCCGGCGTCACCGTCACGGCCCATGAGGAAACCGAGGGCATCGGCACCATGGCCGTGGACCAGTTGCCCGCCGCCATTGTTGAGGCAAACTCCCTGGCCGTGGACAATGTCTCCGGCGCGTCCATCACCTCTGAGGCCATCAAGGCCGCCGTGGCCAACGCCCTGACGGAGGGCGGCTTTGATCCCTCCGCTTTCGGCTTTGTCGCCCCGGCTCCCACGGAGGAGCCCGCACCCACGGAAGCCCCCGCACCTGCGGAAGAGGCTGTGCCCGCTGCCGCCGTCTCCGCTGACGGGGCCTATGTCCCCGGCACCTATACCGGCGAGGGCCAGGGCCTGTTCAGCACCGTAACCGTCACACTTACTGTGGACGAGAACGGCATCACCGACGTGGCGCTGGACACCAGCGGTGAGACGCCCGAGATCGGCGGCGCCCATGACGAAGAGTTCATCGGCCAGGTGCTCGCCCAGGGCGTTGCCATCGACGGCATCTCCGGCGCTTCCGCCACCAGCCAGGCCATCCGCGACGCTGTCGCCCAGGCGCTCTCCCAGGCTATGCCTGAAGGCGCCGCCGCCGAGGAACCCGCAGCTGAAGAGGCCGCCCCTGCAGAGGCGCTTGAGCCCTCCGCCGAGGCCGTCACCGAGACCGGCTCCTACAATGGCATCGACGGCCCTGTGGTGACTCAGGTCACCGCGGACGCCGAGCGTATCTATGACGTCCAGGTTCTGGAACAGAACGAGACCCAGGGCATCGGCTCTGTGGCCGTGGAGAAGCTGCCCGGCGCCATCGTCGCCGCGAACAGCCTCCTGGTGGATGACATTACCGGCGCCACCGTCACCAGCACTGCCATCAAGAACGGCATCCGCGAGGCCCTTACCAAGGCCGGCATCGATCCCGCCGTGTTTGAGGTGGAGCCTGCCGAGGCTGCCGCCCCTGTTGAGAAGACCGAAGAAACCCTGGATTACGACGTGGTCGTGGTCGGCGCCGGCGGCGCCGGTCTGACCGCCGCCGTCCGTGCCACGGAGGAGGGCGCGAAGGTCCTCGTCGTGGAGAAGATGCCTCTCGTCGGCGGCAACAGTCTGCGCGCCGAGGGCGGCATGAACGCGGCCGACACCAAGGTGCAGGCCGAGCTGGGCATCACCGATTCCACCGTGGAAAACTTCGTGGCCGACACCCTGCGTCTGGGCCACGATCTTGCCAATCCCGACCTGGTGCAGACCCTGGCCGAGAACAGCGCCGAGGCCGTTGACTGGCTCGACTCCATCGGCGCGCCGCTGACCAAGGTCGCGGCCACCGGCGGCACCGAGCACAAGTACCTGCACAAGCCTGAGGACGGCCGCCCGGTCGGCGCCTATCTGGTGGAGAAGCTCTCCGCCTACGCCGACAAGCTGGGCATTGAGATCAAGCTCAACACCAAGGCCACCGAGATCCTCATGAGCGGCGAGCGCGCCTGCGGCATCAAGGCCGAGGACGACGAACATATCTACACCATCAATGCCAAGGCCGTGGTGCTGGCTACCGGCGGCTTCGGCTCCAACTTTGAGCTGATGGCAAGCTTTGATCCCTCGCTTGCCGACGCTGTTACCACCAACCACTCCGGCGCTCAGGGCGACGGCATCCTGATGGCCCAGGCCGTCGGCGCCGACACCGTGGACATGGAGCAGATCCAGCTGCACCCGACCGTCATCCAGCAGAACGGCCTGCTGGTGTCCGAGTCCGTGCGCAGCCACGGCGCCATTCTGGTCAATGCCGAGGGCAAGCGCTTTGTCAACGACATGGCCGGACGTGACGTGGTCTCCCAGGCCGAGCTCAAGCAGCCCGGCGCCTACGCCTTCATTGTCTTCGACCAGGGTCTGGTGGACGAGGTCGCCCTGACCCATAAGTTCATTGACGGCGGCTACGCCCTCTCCGGTGAGACCTATGAGGAGCTGGCACAGAATCTCGGCATGGAAGGCGACGCGATCGCAAACTTCGTCGAGACCATGGAGAACTGGAACGCCTTTGTAGCGGCCGGTGAGGATAAGGACTTCGGCCGCAGCGCGGTCAGCATGATCGACATCTCCACCGCCCCCTACTACGCCATCAAGATCGCCCCGGGCATCCACCATACAATGGGCGGCATCAAGATCGACACCGCAGCCCAGGTTATCAATACCGACGGTGACGTGATCGCGGGTCTCTTCGCCTGCGGCGAGACCACCGGCGGCATCCACGGCGGCAACCGCGTGGGCGGCAACGCCGTGTGCGACTTCATCGTCTTCGGCCGCATCGCCGGCACTTCCGCCGCCGATTACGCGGCGGCCATCGCCCCGGCGGAGTTCTCCTCCCAGGCTGGAACCTTCACCGGCACCGCAGCCGGCCGCAACGGCGATCTGACCGTGGAAGTCACCGCCGACGCAGAGCATATCTACGACATCAAAGTCACCGAGCATCAGGAGACTGAGGGCATCGGCACCGTCGCCATTGACAAGCTCCCCGCCGCCATCATCGCGGCCCAGAGCCTGGACGTGGATGATATCTCCAGCGCCACCGTCACTTCCGGCGCCATCAAGGAAGCCGTCGCTGCGGCGCTGGCCTCCGCGGGCATCGACCCTGCCAATCTGGTTGTGGATGAAAGCGCTGCAGAGGCTGCCGGGGCCGAGCCTCTGGGCGACCGGGTCTATGAGGCCGACGTGGTCGTCATCGGCGCTGGCGGCGCAGGCATGACCGCTGCCATCACCGCGTCTGACGCGGGCATGAAGGTCATCGTGGTCGAGAGCCAGGCCATCGTGGGCGGCAACTCCGTCCGCTCCACCGGCGGCATGAACGCCGCTCCCACCGAGTGGCGCGAGATGAACGAATTCGGCGAATCCGCCGGTGTGGAGAGCACGCTGGCCAAGGTTGAGAAGTATCCCGACAACGCCCGTATCCAGGAGCTTGGCGCCATCGTCGCCGAGCAGTGGGCCGAATACCAGGCCAATCCTGAGGGCTACTTTGACTCTGTCGAGCTCTTCCAGCTCGATACCCTGATCGGCGGCGGCGGGATCAACAATCCCGAGCTGGTGCGGACCTTGGCTGAGCGCAGCGCCGACGCCATTGACTGGCTGGGCGGTCTGGATCCCGAAGTGATCCTGCACAATGTGGCCCAGTTCGGCGGTGCCTCCGTCAAGCGTATCCACCGCCCCGTGGATGAGAACGGCAAGACGCTGTCCGTGGGTGCCTATGTGGTCCCCCTGCTACAGAAGAATCTGGAGAAGCGCGGCGTGACCGTGCTGCTGAGCACCACCGCCAAGGAGATCGTGCGTGACAGCCTCGGCATCGTCCGCGGCATCGTCTGCACCGACGAGAACGGTTACACTGTCTCCGTCAATGCCCGCTCTGTGGTCATCGCCTCCGGCGGCTTCGGCGCAAACAATGACATGATCGCCTCCATCCGCCCCGAGCTGGACGGCTTTATCACCACCAACGCCCCCGGCATCCAGGGGCAGGGCATCCAGATGGCGCAGGCCATTGGGGCCGACACTGTGGATCTGGAGCAGATCCAGCTGCACCCCACTGTGCATGTCCAGGGCACTGACGCCGTGCTGATCACGGAGGGTCTCCGCGGCGACGGCGCTATCCTGGTCAACCAGGAGGGCGAGCGCTTCTTCGACGAAGTTTCCACCCGCGACAAGGTCTCCGCTGCCGAGTTTGAGCAGACCGGCGGCTACGCCTGGCTGATCGTGGACAGCCGCATGAGCGACGCCTCCAACGTCATCCAGGGCTACATCAACAAGGGCTATGCCGAGAGCGGCGACAGTTACGAGGCGCTGGCCGAGGCCATCGGCGCTCCCGCCGACGTGTTTGCCGCCACCATGGCGGAGTGGAACGCCTGCGTGGAAGCCAAGGAAGACGCCGCCTTCGGCCGTGTCTCCTTCGCGAATCCCCTGGATCAGGCTCCCTACTACGCCATCAAGGTGCAGCCGGGTATCCACCACACCATGGGCGGTATCCGCATCGACTCCGACGCGCAGGTCCTTGACACGGACGGCGCTGTGATCCCCGGTCTCTTCGCAGCGGGCGAAGTCACCGGCGGCGTGCACGGCAACAACCGTCTGGGCGGCAACGCCGTGGCCGACTTTGTGATCTTCGGCCGCATCGCCGGCGCTTCCGCCGCGGCCTACGCCGACCGCTGAAGCAAACCTACAATTGAAAACAGGGCTGGGAATTGCTTCCCAGCCCTGTTTTTTGCATTTTTATAGGTTTATCTGCCCCTGGCCCGGCTGACCAGTCCGCCCACGGCGTCCCGGTCGATGATCTGGAAGCGATCTTCCGGTGGATAAAGGCAGCCGCCATAGAAAATTGCCCGGTTATTCGTCGTGGAGGGATCGGGCAGTGTGCGGTGGATCGCCACGTGGATCTGGTCGGCACCGGTCTCGGAAAGCACCCGCTCCAGGCTCAGCGGCGTGATACCGGCGCCCGGCAGGATCTGGATCCGCCCCGCGGCATAGGCGATCATGTCCCGCACAACGGCGGTACCCCAGCTCACATCCGGCGCCTGGCCGCTGGTCAGTACCCGGGTCACCCCCAGTTCGATCAGGGTGTCCAGCGCTTCCCGCCAGTCGGGCACCACGTCGATGGCCCGGTGAAAGACCGCGTCCTTCCCAGCCTCCCGCGCAAGCTCCGTGAGCTGCCGTGTCCGCTCCCGGTCCACCGTGCCGTCAATGTGCAGGAAGCCGAACACCAGGCCGTCTGCCCCGTTTGCCAACAGGCTCTTCGCATCCTCCAGGCACACGGCGAATTCCGCCTCGGTATAGCAGAAGCCGCCCTCCCGCGGACGCACCATGGTCATGATCGGAAGCCCAGTCTCCCGCTTCGCCACACGCAGACTGCCCACCGTTGGTGTCAGCCCACCGTGAAAGAGATTGCTGTTGAGTTCCACCCGGTCGCAGCCGGCTTTCCACGCCTCGATCACATCGTCCGCACTGCCGCAGCAGACCTCCACTTTGACCTTGTTCATATCTCTGACTCCCCTTTTCCTGCGGGTTTTTCTTTTTATTTCATTATACTTCGACGTGATCATGGCGTCAAATACTCTCTTTTCAATCCGGCCATTCTGTGGTACAGTATTGCTTTAGAAACGCAAAGAGAGGGGGATACGCCGTGGAAGCCAGACTCACAAAGATCGACCACAGCGAGATGCTGCGCTATTTGCTGTGGCACGGCGGTGAGATCTCCGAGGACGTGGAAGTGGCGCTCGATCGCGGCGAGGAGCGGATTTTCCGGCTTGCAAGGCCCCGCGCTGTCTGGCGCGTATTCGACTACCGCCCCGGCGAGCCTCTGGGAGGAACCGACTTCCGCCCCGAGGGAGCGGACCTGAACGCCTTCCTGGAGGACTGCGACCAGGTGATTCTGCTGGCCGTCACGCTGGGGGCGGAGCCGGATCTGCTGCAGAAGCAGCTGCGCCTGCGCGATATGAGCGAGGCGGTGATCCTGGACGCAGCCGGTTCCGCCGCGGTGGAGAACGTCTGTGACAATCTCTGCGCCGATCTGGCGGCGCAGTTTGCCCCCCGGTATCTGACCGACCGATTCAGCCCCGGCTACGGTGACTTTCCACTGGAGCAGCAGCGCTGGTTCTTTCAGCTGCTGGACATGCCGCGCCGTCTGGGCGTGAGCCTGACCGAGACAAATCTGATGCTCCCGCAAAAGACCGTGACCGCGGTGGTCGGCATCTCCGATCTGCCGCAGAAGAAGCGGGAAAACAGCTGTGAAACCTGTTCCCTGCAAGGGAATTGTGTATTTCGAAAGGAGGGAAGACGCTGTGGAAAATGAGATCATCCTGCTGGACGGAGCCATGGGCACCATGCTGCAGGCAGCGGGCCTTCCCATGGGCCAGGCGCCCGAAGTCTGGAGCCTGACCGCCCCGGATGTGGTGGCGGACATTCAGCGCCGCTACGTGGAGGCGGGCAGCCGGGTGCTCTATACCAACACCTTCGGCGCAAATCGACTGAAAACGAAGGGCTGCGGCTATTCGGTCAGCGAGCTGGTGGCCGGAGGCGTGCGCTGCGCCCGCCGCGCCGCGGGCGAGCTGCCGGTGCGCGTGGCGCTGGACATCGGCCCCATCGGCCAGCTGCTGGAGCCTCTGGGCACGCTGAGCTTCGAGGAGGCCTATGAGCTTTTCAAAGAGCAGGTCGTCGCCGGGCGAGACGCCGGAGCGGACCTGATCGTCATCGAGACCATGAGCGACCTGTACGAGGTCAAGGCCGCGGTGCTAGCCGCGAAGGAAAACAGCGATCTGCCAGTCTGGGTCACCATGACCTTTGAGCAGAGCGGTCGCACCTTCGTGGGCGTCACCGTACCGGCCATGGCCCTGACGCTGCAGGGCCTCGGTGTGGATGCCATGGGCTTTAACTGCAGCCTTGGCCCCCGGGAGCTGCTGCCCCTGGTCAAGGAACTGCGGCAGTATACCGACAAGCCCCTGATCCTGAAACCCAACGCCGGTCTGCCCGACCCGGCCACCGGGGAATACGCCATCACCGGCGCGGCCTTCGCCCGCGAAATGCAGGCAGCCCTCCCCTATGGCGTGCAGATGTTGGGCGGCTGCTGCGGCACGCGGCCGGATTTCATCCGCAATCTCGCCCAGCTTCTCAAAAACGAAAGCGCTGCCGCTCCCCTGCCCCCGGCGCGGCACGGCGTATGCTCTGCCCGGCACGCGGTGGAGCTCTCCGGCGTGCGCGTCATCGGCGAGCGCATCAACCCAACCGGCAAGAAGCGCTTCCAGCAGGCCCTGCGGGAAAACGACATCGACTATATTCTGGCCCGGGCCATTGAGCAGCAGGACGCGGGGGCGGACATTCTGGACGTGAACGTGGGCCTGCCGGGGATCGACGAGCCTGCGATGATGACGCGCGTGGTCAAGGCGCTGCAGAGTGTGGTGGATCTGCCGCTGCAGATCGACTCCTCCGACCCTGCCGCCATTGAGGCGGGGCTGCGCGCCGTGAACGGCAAAGCCATCGTCAACTCCGTCAACGGCAAGCGGCAGGTGCTGGACAGCATTCTCCCCCTCTGCAAAAAGTACGGCGCCGCCGTGGTCGGCCTCTGCATGGACGAAAACGGCATCCCCGCCGACGCCGAAGGCCGCGTGGCTGTCGCCCGCCGTATCTTGGACGCGGCACTCTCTTATGGGATTCCGAAAGAGGACATCTACATCGACTGCCTGACGCTCACGGTCTCCGCCCAGCAGGAGCAGGCGCGGGAGACCCTGCGCGCCCTTCGTACGGTGAAGGAGGAACTGGGGCTGCGCACGGTCCTCGGCGTGAGCAACATCTCCTTCGGCCTGCCCGCGCGGGAAAACGTCACCGTCAGCTTCCTGACCCAGGCGCTGTACGCAGGTCTGGATCTGCCCATCGTGAACCCCAACCAGGACGCGATCATGGACGCGGTGGCCTCCTTCCGCGTTCTCTCCGGGGAGGACCGGAACAGCGCCGCCTACATTGAGCGCTTTGCCGCCCACGTCGAGAAGAAGCCCGTCGTGCAGCCGGAGAGCGGCATGAGCATCGCCGACGCGGTGCTCCGCGGCCTCGGCGGGGAGACAGCCCGCCTCACGGTCAAGGCCCTGATGGAGAAGGACGAGCTCTCTGTCATCAACGACCTGCTCATCCCGGCCCTCGACCGGGTGGGTGAGAAATACGAGAAGCAGGAGATCTTCCTGCCCCAGCTGATCTCCGCGGCCAACGCCGCCTGCGAGGGCTTTGAGCTGATCAAGGCCCGCATCAGCCGCCGGGGCGGCGAGAGTGTCTCCAGGGGCAAGATCGTGCTGGCCACGGTGCACGGCGACATCCATGACATCGGCAAGAACATCGTGCGGGTGGTGCTGGAAAACTACGGCTACACGGTCATCGACCTTGGGAGGGATGTTCCGGCTCAGACCATCGTGGACGCGGTGATCCGCGAAAAGGCCGGACTGGTCGGCCTCTCCGCGCTGATGACCACCACGGTCAAGAGCATGGCCGAGACCATCGCCCTGCTGCGCACACAGGCACCTGACTGCAAAATCATGGTCGGCGGCGCCGTGCTGACAGAGGACTATGCCATGCAGATCGGCGCGGACTACTACGCGAAGGACGCCAAGCAGAGTGCCGATATCGCAAAAAAGGTGTTGGGCTGAATGGAAAAGACAACTGGATTTTGGGACGCACTCTGTGACGGGGCGCAGCGCCCCTTTGCCGTGGAGCTGGACAGCCCAGCCGGGCCGGACGCCTCCAGGTTTTTGGCCGGTGCGCGTGAGCTGCAGGCGCACGGCGCGGAGCTCATCACCGTGGCGGACTGCCCCATGGGCCGCGTCCGCGCGGACGCGGGCATCATGGCCTGTAAGCTCCGGCGCGAGCTGGGGATCGAGACCCTGCCCCACATGAGCTGCCGCGATCGCAACTGGATCGCCGTGCAGTCCCTGCTCTTCGGCTTTGTGGCCGAGGGCGTGGAAAATATGCTGCTGGTCACCGGCGATCCGGTGCCCCCGGATTACCGGCAGGAGGCGAAGGCGGTCTATCACTTCAACTCCCGGGAGCTTCTGCGGCGCGTCGCGGCGCTGGAATTGCCGCTGCGGCTGTATGCGGCGCTGAATGTGAACGCGCGGAATTTTGACGTGGAGCTGCGCCTTGCGCAGGAGAAGGAAGCGGCCGGGGCCGTGGGCTTTCTCACCCAGCCGGTACTCTCGGCGCGGGGGCTCGAAAACATCCGGAGAGCCAGAGAAACGCTGCAGGGGAAGCTGCTCGGCGGCATCATGCCCATCGTCTCCCAGCGCAACGCCGTCTTTCTGCAGAGCCAGGTACACGGCGTCGTGGTGGATGAGCAGATCGTCGCCCGCTATGAGGGCGCCGACCGGGCGCAGGGCGAAGAACTGGCCCTTGCCATCTCCACCGAGGTAGCGCGGGCCATCCGCCCCTATGTGGACGGCTATTATCTGATGACGCCCTTCGGCCGCACGGCGCTTGTCTGCCGAATCATGGACAGCATCCGCGGCAGCGAAACATGAGCAGAACCATATGAAAAGCAGGACGCCAAAGAGCGTCCTGCTTTTTTGTTCGTTTTTGTCATCCTGAGCGGAGCGGAGTCGAAGGATCTCAATGCAAGGATGAATTCGAGATTCTTCGCTGACGCTCAGAATGACAGGCAGTTTTTTATTCGAAGCTCTCTGCAACCTCTTCCAGCAGCTTTCGCACCGGCAGCTTCTGGGGGCAGATGCGCTCGCAGGCGCCGCATTTGATGCAGTCGGAGGCCTTCCCCTTCCCATTCGTGCGGAAAGCGTAAGCGCCGGCGTGATCGGATTTGGGGAACTGCTTTTTGGCGTTTGCGACCGAGAACAGGTCCGGGATCGGGATCTGCATCGGGCAGCCGTCCACGCAGTAGCGGCAGGCAGTGCAGGGGATCAGCCCCTGACTGCGGAAGATGTGCTGCACCTGCTCGACGGCGGCACGCTCTGTATCGCTCAGGGGCTGGAAATCCGCCATATAGCTCACGTTTTCGCTGAGCTGCTCGATGGTGCTCATGCCGGAGAGGACCATCATCATGTTTTCAAAACCCGCGGCAAAGCGGATGGCGTAGCTTGCGTTGCTGCCGCCCTGCAGACTGTCGAAGATCTTCTGCGCCTCCTCCGGCAGCTCCACCAGCTTGCCGCCCTTCACCGGCTCCATGACGATGACGGGTTTGCCATGCTTTACCGCCGTCTCATAGACCCGGCGGCTCTGCACCACGGCGTCCTCATAATCCACATAGTTAAACTGGATCTGCACGGCCTCGATTTCGGGGTACTCCGTCAAAATCTGATCCAGGGCCTCCGCCGTGTCATGGAAGGAGATGCCCACATGGCGGATCTTCCCCTCCTTCTTCAGCTCAAAGGCCGTCTCATAGGCGCGGCAGGCCTTGTACTTTTGAAAGTTTTTCGCGTTCTGGGCGTGCATCAGGTAGAAGTCGAAGTACTCCACCCCGCAGGCCTCCAGCTGGCTTTCAAAGAAGGGGCGGATGTCCGCCTCGGTCTCAAAGCAGCTGCCGCTGAGTTTGTTGGTCAGCACAAAGCGCTCCCGCGGATAGCGGGACGTGAGACACTGGCGCAGCGCCGTCTCGCTCTGGCCGCCGATGTAGACATGGGCCGTGTCAAAATAGTTGAGCCCGGAAGCCAGAAAGGCGTCCACCATCTTCTCAAACTGCGGCAGATCCACCTGCTCCCCGATCATGGGCAGGCGCATGCAGCCGAAGCCGAACTTGCCGTGAATCTCTTCAAAAAAACGGTTTTTCATAAGGAGCCCCCCTCATTGTGATATTTTGATTATACCGGATTTCATACCCGGCCGCAAGAGGGAGCAATCCATACTTTTCCATCCCAAAAGTGCAAATTGACAGCGTTCTGCCCGCGGCATATAATAGAAGCAATCCATCCGAATAAAGGAGCCGTATTCCTATGAAGCGTTCCGAGATCAACAGTGCCCTCCGGGAGCTGGAGGCCATGTGTGAAAAATACCGCTGCTATCTGCCGCCCTTCTGTCACTTTACGCCCGAGGATTGGCAGAGCATCGGGCATGAATATGACGAAGTACGGGACTGCATGCTGGGCTGGGATATCACCGACTACGGCATGGGTGACTTTGACCGCTTCGGCTTCTCCCTCATCACCATCCGCAACGGCAATCGCGCCATGGCGGACAAGTATCCCAAGGTCTACGCGGAGAAACTGCTGTACCTGAAAGAGGGGCAGTATGCCCCCAACCACTTCCACTGGTACAAGACCGAGGACATCATCAACCGGGGCGGCGGCAACGTGCTGATCCGGGTCTACAACAGCCTGCCCAATGAGGAGATCGACTATGAATCCCCCGTCACCGTGCACACCGACGGCAGGACCTACACCGTTCCCGCTGGGACGCAGATCCGCCTGACCCCGGGCGAGAGCATCCATATCCAGCAGTATCTCTATCACGATTTCAGCGTTGAGGAGGGCACCGGCCCGGTACTGCTGGGCGAAGTCAGCCAGTGCAACGACGACAACACCGACAACCGGTTCAATCCGCCCGTGGGCCGCTTCCCTGCCATTGAGGAGGATGAGCCGCCCTACCGCCTGCTCTGCAACGAGTATCCCCCGGCGAGGTAAACGCATATCAAACGAAAAAGGATGCCGCCAAGCAGCATCCTTTTTCTTATAGATTCCGGATCTGATTCTGCAGCAGCATACCGATGCTGTCGGCCAGGCGATCCAGGGAGCGGATCGTGGCAAAATCCCGGCCGTAGACCAGCTTGGCCGAGGGCAGGTCCTCATCGTCGCCGGTAAAGGCACAGATGACGGAGATCCCGTCGGAGCGCGCCCTGCGCACCTCGTAGGCCGTGTCGGTCACGCCCGCCCCCAGCTCGTAGGGGATGGGCTCCGAACCGTCCCGTGTCTGGATGCGGCGGATGTCGTTGGGCTTCACGTCCGAGAGGATGATGAGGATCTTGTGCTCACAGCTGTTCTGATTCATCAGATCGTGCATCGCACGGATCGCGAGTCCGTCCCGGTTGCAGCCGTTGGAGACATAGTCGAAAATACGGCGGTTGGCGCCCCGCTGCTCCCGGTAGTCCCGGTAGATGCGCAAAATGGTATAGCCCGTCATGGAGCAGAAAGCGGATACCCGGCAGGGAATGCCGCAGATGCACAGCGCCTCGGCAATGAGATAGCCCTGGTTGGAGACGATCTCCTGCCGCCTGCGCTGGGAGGTGGAGGCGTCCAGCAGGATGTCCACGCTCAGATCGCCCATGTTCCCCTGCTCGTCCCGCAGAAAGACTTTCTCGTCCCCCAGCTCCAGCGCGCGCCAGACGCGGCCGCCGTTTAAGCTGCCGGCATTGGCCTTCACCGGAGAGGGCTGCAGATGCAGCAGCACGGAGTTCTGGATCTTTTCGGTCAGCTTTCTGACCGCCGTATGGTTCTGCGCCAGATGCGCCTGATAATACTGCCTGTTGCGCTCGATCTGCGCCGCCTCCCGCTCCTTCTGCAGGGCCTCGAAGCCGTTGCGGATGTGGCCGGGCACCGGCTCCCCTTTTGTGAAGTGCAGGTGGCAGAATGTGTGATTGCCGGTGCAGAGCCGCCGCTCGATCTCCTCGATCTGCTGGCGGCTGTAGAGGGATTTGCCGTACTTTTCCGCCATGAAGCCGCGCAGCTCCTCCGCGCTCATGTGCGTGCGGATCGCATCCTGCTCCGCGCCCTTGTTTGCGCCCGTCTCGCTGTACAGGTTCTCCGGGTGGTCGGCCAGACCGATGGCAAACTTGCGATAGCGCTTTCTGACTCTTCCGCGGGATTTGAAGTGCAGCGAAAGCCCCGGCAGGCGAAACGCCCGCTTCTTTGCCTCGGTGTTGATCTGAAACCAGCGGGCGAAGAGGGTCTTGGCCCGCTCCACGATGGCGTCGGTGTCCATGTCGGCGCTAAACTCCAGCTCATCCAGCAGGGAGCGGTCATAGGGGTTTTCCCGCTCGGCAAGGCCGAGGACGCGGCGGAAGTGGCCGTAGGCCAGATGCTCATAGAGATGAAAGTCCTCCGGCGGCAAATCGCCGTAGGCCTTCACAAAGCGCTCGGCATAGTTCTTCCGCAGCGCCGCGAGGGCGGGGCGCTCCCCCACTTCCCGCAGGTACACGCAGTTTTCAAGGCCCAGCCACAGCAGGCCCTCGTAGCAGTCCGCCTCCTCATAGGCCTGAAAGGAGGCAAACACCTTTGCAAGCTTCGGATACTCATAGTGCCGCCGCACGGCGCCGATGATGCAGTTCCAGTACAGCTCCGCCCTGCCCTCGGCGTCAAAGGCCTTGAAGTCTGGCGCAAAGCTGTAGTCCCGGGCTGCGTTCCAGATCATGTTGACGGCCCGCCGCTTCTGCAGCTCGCTTACTTCTTCCATGTCCCGTCGAAAAGCTCCGCCGCCGTCAGATCGCCCGCGATGCGCGTTGCGATCACATCTCCCACCAGCTGGCGCTCGAACTCGTCGAAGGTCTTGTTTACGATGCCGAGCTCCAGCGCTTCGCCCGCCGTGAGCCCCCGCTCGATCAGGGACAGAGAGGCCAGCAAACCGCGCAGATCCAGCGCCTTGGTGGAGATCTCCGAGCTCTCGCACTTCTTGCGCAGATCCTGGAACAGGCCGGAGAACTGCTCGGCATAGCGTGCCTTGAGCTGCGGGAACTGCTGCTGCAGCAGGCGTGTGAGATCCTCCGCCGAGATGATAGGCATGTTGATGACCATGAAGCGGGAGGCCAGGGCCTCATTGAGTTCCCGCGTACCGGCATAGCCGTAGTTCATCGTGGCGATGAAGCGGGTTGCGGGCGAGAGCGTGATGCGCTCATAACCCGGCACGTCGATGATGCGGCGAAAGTCCAGCGTGGCGTGCAGCACGGCCAGGGACTCGTTCTTCGCCATGTTGATCTCATCCAGGATGCCAAAGCCGCCGTTTTCCGCGCACTGGTAGATCGGCCCGTGCCGCAGCGTCACCTCGCCGTTTTTAAAGGTGTCGGTGCCGATCAGGGAGGCGGCGTCGGTGTTCAGATAAAAGGAGATGTCCCACTCCGGGCGGCCGAAGACCGCCGCCAGGTTCTCCGCCAGCACGTTTTTGCCCGTGGCCTTGGGGCCGACCAGCAGCAGATTCTCCCCGGCCAGCAGCGCCGTCAGCGCCTTGCGCCAGACCTCTTTCCCGTAATAGCGGAAGCGGGGCCGGGGGATGCGCTGATCCTGCGTCTCCGCCGCGGGGTAACGGCGGCGAAAGACTTCGATCTCGGCAAGGATGCTCTCGTCTATGCCTTCACTGCGCAAAAAGTCGATCATACTGCGCCTCCTGTGTTCTGTAGTCTATGCCTGTATTATAGCACGCATTTCCGTCAGATTCCATATGCATATGCAAAAGGGCAGGGTAAGATCCCCGCCCTTTTGACATCTGTATTACTGCGCCGAGATCGCGCTGTCGCAATAGTCGCATTTGCCGCGGCTGCCGGCGCGCAGGCGCGTCGTCCCGCCGCAGTGGGGGCAGATCACAGGCACATACAGCTCTCCGCTCTTTTTCGTGCCGGTGAGCGTGACGGAGAGCGGATCGTGCCGCAGTCTGCAGCCCTGAAAGTAGCCCTTCCGGAACAGGCGGGCCAGGTCCTTTGCGATCACGGCGCCGGAGGACCCGGTCTGCTTCATCAGCTCCTCCTGAGAGACAGAGCCGTGCTCATCCGCGAGAAAGATACTCTGATAGCGCCGCGCAAGCGTCAGATCCCGCCCGGAGGTGACGCCCTTCCACAATAGCCACACCGAGGGGATCAGCATCATCACCGCCACCCACCAGCTGTCCTGCAGGCTAGGATCGGTAAAACAGAGGATCAGACCGATGGTGAAAAAGGCCGTCGAGAGGCCGCCCAGGATCGTGAACAGATAGCGCACGATCGTCGACTTTGTTATGCGCCCTGCGGAAAGATAGGGATTCTGCCTGTTCATGACTGTGCTCCTTCAGATATCATTCTTTTTTACAGCATATGGCAAGTACTTCCTCTTGTCAAGAAGAGAATAATCGACTCCGCCTGTGGCATATTGTATACGGGTGATGGTTTATGAAAAACGAAACATGGAAGACATACGCCTTCTGGATCCTGCTCACCGAACTGACAGGAGCGGCGGCCGGCTTTCTGAGCCGGGAAGGGACAGCGCTCTATCAACTGAGCGTGAACAAACCGTCCTACTCTCCCCCGGGCTGGCTGTTCCCGGTGGTCTGGGCGATCCTGTACCTGCTGATGGCGATCAGCGTCTCCCGCGTCGCGCTCAGAACCGAGGGGAAGGCGCGGAGCCACGCGCTGCGGCTCTATCTGATGCAGCTCGCCGTCAACTTTCTCTGGCCGATCCTGTTTTTCAATCTGCAGGCCTTCGGCGCAGCCTTTTTCTGGCTGGTGCTGCTGTTCGCGCTGGTAGTATGGATGGCGCTCTCCTATCGGGAGATCGACAGGAGCGCCGCATGGCTGCTGCTCCCCTATCTGCTATGGCTCGGCTTTGCGGGAGTGCTCAACTGCGGCGTCTGGATGCTGAACAGATGAAAAAACAGGACAGACCGAAGTCTGTCCTGTCAAGGTGTCGACACCTTGACAGGATCAAAAATGAGAACTTCCTAAAAAGTTCTCATTTTTGAGTATATCAAATGCGAGAGGGAATAACCAATCCCCTCTCGCGCTCTCCCCATGCATGTCCGTCTTTTGCCACATGGGCAAAAGGTTGTCTGCAGTCTGAAACAGGACAGGCCGAAGCCTGTCCTGTTTTTGGTTTTCGATCAATTACGGCTTGAGCTCCAGGTACAGAGCGCGGTACTGCTCGGCGGAGACGTCCCAGGAGACGTCCTTCGCCATGTCGCGCTGCACCATCTCGTCCCAGTGCTCCCGCTCGGTGAAGTACAGGGTCTTGGCGCGGTTGATGGCGTCCAGCAGCAGGCCGGTTTCGTAGCGGTCAAAGGTGAAGCCGTTGCCGCTGTTATCAAACTGGTTGTAGGGGGCAACGGTGTCCTTCAGGCCGCCGGTCTCACGCACGATGGGCACGGTGCCGTAGCGCATGGCGATCAGCTGGGTCAGGCCGCAGGGCTCGAAGAGGGAGGGCACCAGCAGCGCGTCGGACGCGGCGTAGATCTGGTGGGCCAGGCCCTCGTCATAGGCGATGTAGGAGCAGACGCTGCCCTTGTAGGCCTCTTCAAAGTAGCGGAAGGAATCCTCATAGCACTTGTCGCCTGTGCCGAGGACGACCACCTGGGTGTTGCCGTCGATGAGCTGGGGCAGGATGGCGTTGACCAGGTCCAGACCCTTCTGGTCGGTCAGGCGGGAGATGAGGCCGATGACGAACTTGTTCTCGTCGACTTCCAGGCCCAGGGCCTCCTGCAGCGCCTTCTTGTTGAGCTTCTTCTGGGCGACGGCGTTCTCAGCGTCGTAGTTCGCGGTGAGCTTCGAGTCGGTGGCAGCGTCCCACTGCTCCACGTCGATGCCGTTGACGATGCCGCGCAGCTTGTAGGAATGATGGCGCATGTGAGCGTCCAGATTCTCGCCGTAGAACGGGGTCTGGATCTCACCAGCATAGGTGTTGGAAACGGTGGTGATCATGTCGGCATAGGCCAGGCCGCCCTTGAGCATGTTGGCGTCGGCGTAGCCCTGCTTGAGCACGTCAATGTTGAACACATAGTCGGGCAGACCGGACCAGTACTTGACGGCGGGAATGCTGTACAGGCCCTGGAAGCGCAGGTTGTGAATGGTCAGCATGGTCTTGGCAGAGGCCACGGGCGTGCCGGCAAAGAGGGTGCGCAGGTAGATGGGAACAAGCGCCGCCTGCCAGTCGTGGCAGTGGATGATGTCGGGCACCCAGTTCATGTAGTTCAGGGCAGCCAGCGCGGCCTTGGAGAAAAAGCAGTAACGGGGGATGTCGTCGATCAGGTTGATGTAGGGATTGCCGGCGGAGAAGAACTCCTCGTTATCGATGAAGTCATAGACAACGCCGTCCCACACATATTCCATGATACCCACGTAGAAGCTGCGGCCGTCGGCAAACAGGTCCATCGTGAACTCGCCGCGGTAGATCATCTTGTCCTGCCACTTCTGGGGGATGCACTTATAGCGGGGCAGAATGACCTTCACATCGCAGTTCTGGGCGACCAGCGCCTTGGGCAGGGCGTACATCACGTCGCCCAGCCCGCCGGTTTTGACGAAGGGGTAGCACTCGGAGCCGATGAAAGCGACACTCCTTCTGGGCTGGGGCAGATTGCTCTCCTCTGCGGGAGTCTCGGCAGCAGGCGCCTCCTCAACGGGAGCAGCCTCTTCGGCAGGCTCTTCAAAGATTTCCACCGTAATGTCTTCCGCGGCCTCGACAGGGGCTTCCTCCACGACGGGGGCGGCCTCAACAGGCTTCTCCTCCGCAACAGGGGCGGCCTCAACAGGCTTCTCCTCCGCAACAGGGGCGGCCTCAACAGGCTTCTCCTCCGCAATAGGGGCGGCCTCAACAGGCTTCTCCTCCGCAGGAGCGGCCTCAACAGGCTTCTCCTCCGCAGGAGCGGCCTTCACGGTCTTCTTGCGGGCGGCGGGCTTCTTCGCGGGTTTCTCGGCGGCATCGGCCGGAGCCTCCGCCTTTTTGGCGGCGGGCCTCTTCGCCGCGGTCTTCTTCACGGGCTTCTCGGCGGCTTCCGCGGTCTCGGCCTTCGGGGCGGCCTTCTTGGCGGGGGCCTTCTTCGCTGCGGTCTTCTTCGCAGGCTTCTCGGCGGCTTCCGCCTTCACCGGCTCCTCCACAGGAGCGGCGATCTTTTCTTCCTTCACGACGGGTTCTTCCGCCGCAGCTTTCTTTCTAGGCATGTTAATCTCCTTAGATCAGAAATATATATGATGGTTAATAACTGGTTAATCGGACGGCGGCACATTTCCCGCCGCCCTGCCTTATTATAGCCTCTGCGTTGGGAAAGTCAATATCTTCCACAAAAAAGGGGCAATTTCGTTTCTATTTTGTGGAAAATGACAAGGTCAGCGGAAGCTTTTTACCCAATTGAGGAGGGAGTTGGGGTAGACATTTTCCAGCACGTCCCGCCGCATGCGGTCGGTGACCGGGCCGTTTCGCGCCATCTTGGCGAGGATTTCGGCCTGCAGCTCCTCCACGCTCATCTGCTCGTAGGGCTTGCCCTCCGGTGCGCGCTGCGGCACCGCAACATGGGCGGCGTTTTCCGGTAAAGGCTCAGGTTTTGCGCTCATCGGAACGGTCAGCGGCTCGTACTGCGGACGCTCCCCGGTCTGCGGAATCCAGATTTCTCCGCCGCAGGCTGGCAGTTCAAAGCGCAGTCTCCCCCGCTCCGCCGTGATCTCGCGGCCGGACAGCGCGCCGCGATAGCTTCCCTCGCCGGGCAGATCGAACTGCGCCGGCCCGTCGGCGTTATTCACGCTCACCAGCAGGTCGCCCCGGGCGAAGGCGTACTGCGTGGTGGTCAGCTGCAGCTGCCGGTAGTCGCCCCAGGCGAGAGCTTTCTCGTCGGCGTGGATCTTCCCCAGCGCGGTGATCAGCGCGCAGCAGGCGTTCTCTCCCGCTGTGAGCGCCGCCAGGTCCAGGCAGGGGCGCAGGGAGGCGTCGGAGCCCCGCTCCTTCCGCCCTTCGATCCCGAACTCGGAGCCATAGTAAATGGAGGGGATGCCGGGCAGCGTGTAGAGCAGCACGTGCACGGGCAGGAAGTGGGCTTTGTTCCGGAGCTTCGTCATGATCCGTTCCACATCGTGGTTGTCCGCGAAGCTGTAGAGTCGTATGCCCTTGCCCTGAAAGTCCGCCTGCCGCTGCACGGTGTGGGCGATCTCAAAATAGTTGTGGTCGTTGTGGCCGCTGAACAGGGCCTTGTGCAGGTGGTAGTTGGTGACGGAGTGCAGCGTCTCCCCGTTTGCCCAGCGCGCGTAGTCGCCGTGGATCACCTCGCCCATGAGCCAGAACTCCGGCTTGAGCGCCTCGGTGCAGCCGCGCAGGGCGCGCATGAAGTCAAAGTCCAGCACGTCCGCCGCGTCGAGCCGCAGGCCGTCGATGTCAAATTCCGAGACCCAGAAGCGCACCGTGTCCAGCAGATAGTCCCGCACGGCGGGGTTTCTGAGATTGAGCTTGACAAGCAGATTGTAACCGCCCCAGTTGTCATAGGAAAAGCCGTCGTGATACTCGTTGTCGCCCCAGAAGTTTACATTGCAGTACCAGTCCCGGTACGCGCTCTGCTCCCGGCGCTCCTTCAGGTCGCGGAAAGCGAAGAAATCCCGCCCCGTGTGGTTGAAAACGGCGTCCAGAATCACGCGGATGCCCTTTTCGTGGCAGTATGCCACGAAGGTTCTGAGATCCTCGTTGCTGCCCAGGCGGGAATCCAGCTTCCGGTAATCGGTGGTCTCGTAGCCATGACCCACAGATTCAAACAGCGGGCCGATGTAGAGGCCGGTACAGCCCAGGCTCCGGATGTGGTCGATCCATGGATAGAGCGTATGCAGACGGTGCACCGGCTCACCGTAGTCGTTCTGCGCCGGGGCGCCGGTGAGGCCCAAGGGGTAGATATGATAAAAAACAGCTTCGTCAAACCATGCCATGGGATCCTTGTTCTCCTTTTCAGTGATAAGCTTTTCGCATTATACCGCAAATCGAGGCAAAGGGCAAGTCGGGCGCCCAGCCTTGCAAGCGGCCGGTGGACGTGCTACAATCTGATCCATAAAGAAAGAAGGGATTTCCATGGAAATACTGGATATCTGCGACGAGCAGGGCAAGCCCACCGGCGAGACCGTGGAGCGCGCGATCGCCCACCGGGACGGGATCCTGCACCGCACCGCCCACGTCTGGGTCACGCGGGTGCGGGACGGGAAAATCCAGATCCTGCTGCAAAAGCGCAGCCGGAACAAGGAGTCCTTCCCCGGGCTCTATGACACTTCCTCGGCCGGGCACATCCCGGCGGGCGTGGATTTCGTGCCCTCCGCCCTGCGGGAGCTCAGCGAAGAACTGGGGATCACCGCCAAACCAGAAGAACTCTGCTATGCGGGCTCTTTTCGCATCCGCTATGAGAAGCGCTTTCACGGCGCTCTCTTTCGGGACAACGAGTTCACCCGGGTCTATGTCTACCGGGAGCCGGTGGACGAGCGCAGCCTGCAGCTGCAGGAGAGCGAGGTGGAGGAAGTGCGCTGGTTCGATCTGGAGGAAGTGCGCGAGGAGATCCGGCACAGCAGGGAACGCTTCTGCGTCCCCTCCGAGGGGCTGGACGTGCTGATCCGCTTTCTGCGGGAAGAAGGGAGACGCGCATGAAGCTGAACTTCTGCCCCGTCTGCGGGGAAAAGCTGGGCCTGCGGCAGCATCCAACGGACGGCCCGGTCGCCTGGTGCGAAGCCTGCGCTGATTGGCGCTATCCCCTCTTCAGCACCGCCGTCAGCGTCACGATCCTGAACCCGGAGCGGACAAAGCTCCTGCTGATCCGCCAGTACGGGGAGCCGGGATACGTCTTCGTCGCGGGCTATGTGGACAAGGGCGAGACGGCGGAGGACGCCGTGCGCCGCGAAGTGTGGGAGGAGCTCGGCATGACGGCGGAAAACCTGCGTTTTCACAAAAGCCGCTGGTACGCCCCCTCTGAAACGCTGATGCTGCACTATTCCTGCACCGTGCCCGAGGCGGAGGCGCTGCCCAATACAGAGGTGGAGGCCTGGGAGTGGGTGCCCGCCGAAGATGTCCGCGCCCGCCTCGCCCCGGGGCTGGCCATAGAGCTTTACGACGATTATCTGAGCACATAAAGTGAGAACGGACCGGGATGGTTTATCCCGGTCCGTTCTCTGTTTCCGTGTCATACAGCTCCTTATACACGCTCTCGCAGAAGTATGTATAGCCCAGGCGGCGGTCGAAGAAACGCACATAAGCGGGGCCAATCTGCCATTGGGACTGATACAGCACCTGCGGGGCAAGTCTCCGCTCCCCCTCCAGCAGGCGCAGCGCGATTTCCGCGCAGCTGCGGGAAGGACGCAGATCGGAAAACTCCGGCTGCGTCGTGCAGAGAAACTGCCCGCGCTGGTAAACCACTTCCTCCAGCGTGTCGGGAAACTCCGGCGAGGCCACCCGGTTGAGCACCATCTCCCCCACACAGGCGCGAAAATCCTCGTCATGCAGCCGGTCGCCCGCTTCGGCAAAGATCACCCGGGCGAGCAGCTGCAGTTCGTCATAGTCCACCGGCACTTCGTCCAACACCCGGCGGGCGATCAGCCGGTTCCGCTCCGCAGCCATCGCACGGCCGGTCACCGCATCTCCCGCCGTCACGGCCTGAAGCAGCAGCTCCCGGTAATCCGGCAACTCCTTCTGAAAAGTACAGGTCGTCAGGCACAGCAGAATCGGCAGCATACACAGTGTGATCCAAAGCTTTTTCACAGAAAATCACCCCTTTGCGTCCATCATAAACGCAAAGGGGTGCGGATTTTGTCAGACCGTGCGGGGAAATGCCGGGGAATTTGATGGAGAAAAACGATGCCTACGCTTCTTCTAAGCGCCAATGGCTAAGCGCTAAAGCCTGAATCAACTACTCTTCCAGCTCGGGAACCATACCGGCCAGGGCCTTGATGCCGGTCAGGAAGCGGTAGGGCACCTGCAGATTGCCCATGCCGTCGCCCAGCTGGATGTGGGGCTTGACGCTGCCGTGGAAGTCGCTGCCGCCGGTGGGGAGCAGCGAATACTCCTTCGCGAGGTCCAGCAGATACTGCACCTTCTCCTCATCATAACCCGAGTAGCGGCACTCCATGCCCATCAGGCCGTTTTTGATGCAGAGCCTGATCAGCTCCCTGAGCTGCGCGTCGTCCAGATTATACTGGAAGGGATGAGCCATCACCGGTACGCCGCCCGCCTCGCGGATCAGGCGGATAGAACGCTCGATGGGCAGGAAATTGCGCGCCGCGTAATACTTCTGCCCGCGCTCTACAAAGCGGGCGAAAGCGTCGTTGATGCTCTCGGCAATGCCCATCTCCACCAGGAGCTTGGCAAAGTGGGGTCTGCCGATCACGGCGCCGAAGCGCTCCTGCATCTGATCGTAATCCACGTCCAGCCCGTCGGCCCGCATCAGCGCCGCCATCTTGCGGTTGCGGCGGTCGCGGTCCTGCACCAGCCACTGGCTCACTTCGTTGAGGACCGGGGACTTCGTGTCCAGATAGTAGCCCAGGATATGCACCGGGCCGAGATAGCGTGTGCTGATCTCGATGCCGGGGACCACCTCGATCCCCAGTTCTTCCCCGGCCTTCTTCGCCTCTTCATAGCCGGAGACCGTATCGTGGTCCGTGATTGCGATGGCAGCGAGGCCCTTTTCCTTCGCCAGCTTTACCACCTCTGCGGGACTGCAGGTCCCGTCCGACGCCGTGGTGTGTACATGCAAATCGATTCGCTTCATGGTTGCCTCCGAATACTATACGATTCAAAACGCCGTGCTTCACGGAGGCAGGGAACCACGATGCTTTCTCAGTCCTCGCTCTCTCCCGCCGCCTCGAAATACTCCGACTCGGAGGCAAAGAGCACATACTTTCCGTTCATCAGTCCGTAATAACCGCTTGCCGTGAAATAACCGCGCATTGCTGTGCCCTCCTTTGTTCTTTATGGCTTCATTATATCCATAAAGCTGTCCCATAGAACGGACTCAAAGAAGAGCGAAAAGAGAAAACTCAGAAGGGATAATTCCCTGTAAAATAGCCGTTTAAGAAAGCCTCGGCCAGGCTGTTGGGCTTGATATTCTTTCTGGCTTCCTCCACGGAGAACCAGCGCCAGTCGTCCACTTCCCAGTTGGCGTGAACCTCAGGCTGCCGCACGGTGACCGTGAAGTTCAGCATCAGGGTGTTGGTCGGCGCGAAATAGTGGCTGTGGTTGAAGCGCTCGGAGATGACCTCCAGCCCGACCTCCTCCATGACTTCCCGCGCGGCGGCCGCTTCCGCGTCCTCACCTCGGTTTACATAACCTGCAACCAGTACATAGACCGGGCGGCCGTACTGCCGGATAAGCAGGACCTGATCCTGCTGCTCGTTCATCACGATCATGCTGACCGCCGTGTTAAAAACCGGATAACGGTAGGCCTCACAGGTATCGCACCAGGGCGTCAGGCCCTCAGTCTCATGTTCACGCATGCGCAGTCTGGTGCCGCATTGCATGCAGTAGTTCATTTCCATGCTTCCGCCTCAGTTTACATAATTTTCTCTCGCCCAGCGCAGCAGGATCTCCGCTGCCTGGCTGCGCAGCTCCACGCTCTCGGCGCCCAGCATGACCAGCACCACGTTGTGCCGCTCCCCCTCCACCGTGACAGGCATGCTGACGGTGAGGCAGTAGCCGGCCCGGTTGGTGTTGCCGGTTTTCAAACCGGTGATCCCCTCCATGTTAAAGACCATGGGGTTGGAGTTGGCCGTGGTATAATCCAGGGTCTCAAGCTTTGCGTACTGGCGCGAGGTGATCTCCGTCAGCTCGGGAAAATGCTCCAGCAAATAGCCGCAGAGCGTGAAAAGGTCGCCGGCGCTCATGGTATTCTGCAGCTTCACAGCCACGCTCTCCCCGGTGTAGACCGGCAGGCCGTGGGCCGTATGGAAGTCGGCGGACTTGAGCCCCAGCTCCTTCGCGCGCCGGTTCATCCGCTCCACGAAAGCCTCCTCAGAGCCCGCGATGTACTCCGCCAGCGCCAGGGCGGACTCGTTGCTGGAGGCCAGCAGCATGGCCGTCAGCAGTTCCTCCAGCGGCACGGTCATGCCGGCGTTCATTTTGATCATGCCGTCGGCGGATTTCGACAGGACGTCCGCCGTCTGGGAGATGGGCACCGGATCGCTCAGGCGCACCTCGCCGTCCTCCACCGCCTCCACGACCAGCAGATAGGTCATCAGCTTGGTCAGACTCGCGATCGGGAAGCTGCGGCTGGACTGGCTGGTGAAGAGCAGCTTGCCGTTCGTCACATCGCCCAGCACGATGGCGTTGAAGGCGTCGAAATATCCTTCCTCCCGCAGATCCTGCGGATCCGGCCGAAAGGGCGCGCTCAGAAACTCGACGCGCGTATCGGAGATGTGCCGAACGGTCACGTCCAGCATCAGCTCAATATCCGTCAGGCCCAGGTAGAGGTTGGAGTTCTCGCGGTAGCTGTAATACTTTCGCTCGCTCTCCCCCACGAAGAGGCGGTTGCGCCGCAGGGGCAGATAGGTCACGGTGCTCTCGGGGGCATAGGCGTCGCCGCCGGAGCCGTTGTCAGCCGCCTCACCGGGCGCCACATGGAAGATATAGCCGTCCTCGTTGGTGTAGGTGTAGAAATAGCGATACTGCAGCGGGCTGCCGCTCAGCGCAGCAGACAGATCGCGCAGGGAGAGATAGAGGTTTCCGGCGTAAGCGTCCTGCAGGGCGCGCACCGGTATGGCCTGCTCCCCCACCACCACGGTCAGGGCGAAGGGTTCGCCGTCATCGGCGAAGGCCGCCGTCGGCAGGGCCAGCAGCATCGCCGCCGCAAGCAGCAGGCAGAGGAGCGAACGCAGCCGGCTCATGGCTGAACCTCCGCCGGAATATCATCCCGGAAGAAGAGCTGCGCTGCATTGTATACGCCGTTGACCCACTCTCTGGCGTCATGGGTGGCCGTGGCAATCACGTCATAGCGCAGATTGTCCGCGTTGAAGATGTCCGTCCATTCGGTCAGCGCGTGATAGGATCGCTCCGGCTCCAGCCGGTCGTCCAGCTCGCCCTCCACGATGTAGAGCCGATGGATCGGGTAGCTGTCCGGGCTCAGTCCGGACGCGGACCACTCGTTGGGCAGGTCGCCCTGGCGCAGGGAGCCGCCGCCGATCATGGCGAAGTTCGCTACCAGATCCAGGTTGGGAGCAAGGACGCTGTTTCGCGTCATATAGGAGCCGAAGCTGGCGCCGGCCACGCCGAAATGCTCGCGCGCAGCAGCGATCTGGGCGCGGGAAGAGCCTTCCGCCCAGGTGGAGTAGCTCTCCACCACCAGGGGCAGGATCTCGTTGGCAAACTCATGGCCGAACTGGTCATAGTCGCGCACCGAGTCGTGCACCTGCCAGGCGGTGTCGGTGATGTAGCCGCAGGGTGCGACCACGATGGTCGGCTCGATGAGGCCGCGGGCGATCATATTGTCCAGAAGATCCGTCATATTCAGGCTGAACTGTTCATAGGGCAGCGCACCGGACAGCCAGAAATTCTCGTTGACGCCGGAGGTGTGCAGCAGGAAGAGCACGTTGTAGCGCTCACTCTCGTTATAGCCGTAGGGCAGATAGACCACCATGCGCTTGGCATAGGGGCCCTCGCTGCCGTAGTGGTAGTCCTTCGTCTCGTATTCAAGAGAGATCAGGCTGCCCTTCTGCTCGATGGGCGCATAGAGCTCCGGATCGATGTAGCTGAAGTTCAGCTCCGCAGGGTTCAGCGGCCGAGGCGTGGGCTCCGGCGTCGGTTCGGGCGTAGGTTCCGGCGTGGGCTCCGGCGTCGGCGTCGGTTCCGCAGGCTCCGTCTCCGTTACCGCAGCCGTTGGGGCAACGGCGGTGCCGGGGTGCATGGACAGCGAATACCAGGCCAGCAGGAGCAGCGGGATGGCGAAAATCAGCAGAATAATCTTTTTGAGCTTCACGGCGGCATCTCCCTTCTTGTCTTTCAGCAGAGAAGATTCGTTCCAATTAGAATTATTATACCTGTTTTCGGAATAATGTACAAGACCAAAATCACGCGCCTGGCAGCTCAAATCCTTCCCCGGAGGGGAAAGTGCTACGTAGCGCCGAGCATTGCTCGGCGTTTCTCTTCGCCGACCGCTGGTCGGCGCTACGGGAAACGTCCGTCCCCTACTGGCCACTGACCACTGGCCACTTGTTTATTACGACAAAGAGGCCCGCCGAAAAATCAGCGGGCCTCTCTGGCAATCTATATCCTTTTACTTTGCCTTGTTCTTGATATACTCGTCGATGCTCTTGGCGCCGGCCTTGCCCGCGCCCATGGCGAGGATGACCGTGGCGGAGCCGGTGACCGCGTCGCCGCCGGCGAAAACGCCCTCACGGGAGGTCACGCCGCCCTCGTCCGCCTCGATGCCGCCCTTCTTGGTGAAGGTCAGGCCGGAGGTGGTGTTGCGGATCAGGGGGTTGGGGCTGGTGCCGATGGCGATGACCACGGTGTCCACATCCAGGACCCAGTTGGAATCCTTCACGGGGACGGGCTTGCGGCGGCCCTTCTCGTCGGGCTCGCCCAGCTCCTGCTTGATGCACTCGATGCCGGTCACATGGCCGTTCTCGTCGCCGTGGATGGCGCAGGGATTGTTGAGGAGCTTGAACTCGATGCCCTCGGCCTCAGCGTGCTCGACTTCTTCCTTACGGGCGGGCAGCTCGTCCGCGCCGCGGCGGTAGACGATATACACATGCTCGGCGCCCAGGCGCTTGGAGACGCGGGCTGCGTCCATCGCAACGTTGCCGGCGCCCACAACGGCGACCCGATTGAACTTCTTGATGGGGGTATCGTAATCGTCCCGGTAAGCCTTCATCAGGTTGGTGCGGGTCAGCAGTTCATTGGCGGAGTAGACGCCCAGCAGGTTCTCGCCGGGGATGTGCAGGAACTGGGGCAGGCCAGCGCCGGAGCCGATGAACACGGCCTCAAAGCCGTCCTCGAACAGCTCGTCCACGGTGATAGACTTGCCGATGATGGCGTTGTTGACGATCTTGACGCCCATCTTCTCCAGGTTCGCGATCTCGGCCGCCACGATCTCCTTGGGGAGACGGAACTGGGGGATGCCGTAGACCAGAACGCCGCCGGACTTGTGGAAGGCCTCGAAGATGGTCACGTCATAACCCAGCTTCCGCAGGTCGCCCGCGCAGGTCAGACCCGCAGGGCCGGAGCCGATGACCGCCACGCGGTGACCGTTGGATTCGGGCGCCACGGGGTCGGGCTTGTCGGCCTTGGCCATATGGTAGTCGGCCACGAAGCGCTCCAGACGGCCGATGCCGACGGATTCGCCCTTGATGCCGCGCACGCACTTCGATTCGCACTGCTTCTCCTGCGGGCAGACACGGCCGCAGACGGCGGGCAGGGAGTTGGTGGAGGTGATGATCTCGTAAGCCGCGTCGAAGTCCCCGTCGCGGACCTTCTCCAGGAAGCGGGGGATCTTGACGGCCACGGGACATCCCGTGCGGCAGGGGGAATTCTTGCAGTCCAGGCAGCGGGCCGCCTCCTTCATGGCGGTCTCCGCGTCGTAGCCCAGGGCCACTTCGTCGAAATTGCCGGCGCGGACGATGGGGTCCTGCTCGGGCATTTCGGCCTTCGTCATGCTCATATTGACTTTCAGATTAGCCATTTCTCTTACCTCCCGTGATGCGGCAGATGTGCTGGGCCGCTTCGTCCTGCTCGTCCTTATAGAAGGCGGCGCGCTTGATGAGGGAGTCGAAGTCCACCTTGTGGGCGTCAAAGTCGGGGCCGTCCACGCAGGCGAACCTGGTCTCGCCGTCCACGATCACGCGGCAGCAGCCGCACATGCCGGTGCCGTCCACCATGATGGGGTCGAGGGAGATGATGGTGCTGATGCCGTAGGGGCGGGTCACGTCGGCCAGGAACTTCATCATGATGTCGGGGCCGATGGCGATGACGCGGTCAAACTGGGGCTTGTTCTCCTTGATGTTGGCCTCGATCTCTTCTTTCAGGAACACGGTGGTGAAGCCCTTCACGCCATAGGAGCCGTCATCGGTGGCGATGATGAGCTTGTTGGAGGCGGCCTTCAGCTCGTCCTTCAGGATCACGATGTCCGCGCTGCGGAAGCCCGCGATGAAGGTCACGTCGATGCCTCTCGCGTGCATCTCCTTGGCGATGGGGTAAGCGATAGCGCAGCCGACGCCGCCGCCGACCACGCAGACCTTCTTCAGGCCTTCCATTTCAGTGGCCTTGCCCAGAGGTCCGACGATATCGGAAATCACGTCGCCCTCTTCCACGGTGTGCAGCATCTTGGTGGTCTTGCCGGCAGCCTGGACCATGACGGTCACAGTGCCCTTCTCCCGGTCGTAACCGGCGACGGAAACGGGAACGCGCTCGCCCTGCTCATCCAGACGGAAGACCACGAACTGGCCGGCCTGGGCATGACGGGCGATCAGCGGCGCCTCGATCTCAAAAAGACAGATCGTCTTGGCGTCATTCAAGAAACGCTTGGTCACTACTTTATACATCTTTCCACCTCATATTCAATCATAGAATGGTGCGTCATTATTTTATCCCACAATTCATACAATGTCAAACCCTGTGTATAAGATTCGAGCCGTCATTTTGACGAAAATCACCAGACGGTATCCTTCACTGCAGGGGCCGACGTCCCGACGGCCCGAAAGCCTTCCCCTTGAGGGGAAGGTGCCGAGCGTCGCGAGGCGGATGAGGTGGAAGCCCAGGTACCGTGTCAGCGAGCGGAACATTGCGCCCCCCTATCTTTCTTTTCGATCTTGCCCGAAAAGAAAGATAGCGCCGCGCCCGGTGTAAGAAAGAAAAGATCGCTGGCTTGGTCGCAGGTGACAGCCTACGGTCAAAACCATATTCGCAGCCGTCCTTATGTTGGCATGCCTTGGTCATTTCAGTGTTCGCTGCCGCTATGCTGTGCAAAACTCAGATTTCCCTTCGCCCGCACAGGCGGCTCGACACCGGTGTGTTACGCACTGTATGGGCCGCCGAGGGCGACGCCCCATACGATAAAGGACGGACTTTACCCATTCACCTTCACATAGCGCACCACGTAGTCGGCGAAGCGCCGGGTAGCGGGGCCTGCCTTCTCCGAGGCCGCGATGGCCATGCCAATGGTGCGCCTGGCCTCCGGGATCAGCGGCAGGATCTGCAGCCGGTCGTGGCGGCCCTTGAGCAGCAGCTCCGGCATGATGCTCATGCCCAGGCCCTGCTCCACCATGGCGAGGATCGCGTAATCGTCCTTGGTGTAAAAACGGACGTTCGGATGCACGCCAGCCGCCTCCAGCGCCCGGCGTGCGTCGTGGTCGGAGCTCTCCAGCAGGCTGATGAAAGGCTCGGTCTCGCACTCCACCAGGGGGAACTTCGGGTAACTGGCAAAGCGGCTGCCCAGGGGCAGGATGGCCAGCAGCCGGTCCTCCATCAGCGTGATGCACTCGCAGCCCAGCTTGCAGGGCACGTTTACAAAGCCGATGTCCACGCTGCCGTCCTCGATCCACTGCTCCACGTCGTGATAGTCGCCGTTTAAGAGCTTGAAGTCCACGTTCGGGAAGTCCGCCTGAAATTCCTTGAGTACCCCGGGCAGCCAGTGCACGGCCACGGAAGTAAAGGCCCCGATGCGCACCGTGCCGGTGTCAAGCCCGCGGATGGAGGCCGCCGTCTGATTGAGCTGCTCAGCGCTGGCAAGGAGCGCCCGCACGGAGGGCATCAGCCGCTCCCCTTCCGCCGTGAGCTTCACCCCGCCGCGGCCGCGCTTGAGGACCGGGAAGCCCAGCTCCCTCTCGAGGCTGTCCAGACTGTGGCTCAGGTTCGACTGGGTGCATTGAAGCGTCTCTGCCGCCCGGGTCAGACTCCCCTGCTCGATGACGCTGACCAGGGCCTCGTATTTGGAGAGATTCATAATATGAATTCCTTTCATTCAAACATGAACAAAATTAAATCCGTTTCTATTATACGGAAAAAACTTCCGATTTCAAGACCTTTTCTTCTCTTTTCGGCTTGCCGCGCGGCTGAAAAGCGCTATACTTTAAGCATCTTCCACAAAAAAGAAGGCTGATTTTTATGACTACCGCCAACATCTGCATCCTGATTTCCATCGTGGTCTACCTGACCGGCATGATCCTGATCGGCTATCACAACTCCCGGGACAACAGCTCCAGCTCAGACTTCTATCTGGGCGGGCGCCGGCTCGGCCCCATTGTGACCGCCATGAGCACCGAGGCTTCGGACATGAGCGCCTACCTGCTGATGGGCGTGCCCGGCCTGGCGCTCTTCTGCGGCGTGGCCGAGGCCAGCTGGACCGCTATCGGGCTTGCCGCCGGCACTTACCTCAACTGGCTCATCGTGGCCAAGCGCCTGCGTCTCTATTCCGAGAAGCTGAACGCCATCACAGTGCCGGACTTCCTCTCCCGCCGCTTCCACGACAAGAGCAGGCTCATTGAGAGCATCGGCGCGCTGGTCATCATCGTCTTCTTCGTGCCCTACACCGCCTCCGCCTTTGTCGCCTGCGGCAAGCTCTTCAACAGCATGTTCGGCTGGAGCTACCTCCCTACCATGATCATCTCCGCCATCGTTATCGTGGCCTACTGCACCATGGGCGGCTTCCTCGCCGCCTCCATCACCAGCCTGATCCAGAGTCTGATGATGACCTTTGCCCTGATCGTGATCCTGATCTTCGGCATTCACACCGCGGGCGGCTGGAGCGCCGTGGTGGAGAACGCCCGGGCCGTGCCCGGCTATCTGAGCCTCTTTGCCAGCACCAATATCAACGCGAGCTCCGCCGGCTCCTACGGGGCCATCGCCATCGTCTCCACGTTGGCCTGGGGCCTGGGCTACTTTGGCATGCCCCACGTGCTCATCCACTTCATGGCCACCAAGGATGAGAAGATGCTCACCACCAGCCGCCGCATCGCCTCTGTCTGGGTCGTGATCAGCCTGGGTGTCGCCGTCATCATCGGCATCGTGGGCTACGGTATGGTGAATGTGGGCGCCATCCAGGGCTTCGGCGACGCCTCCGAGGCCGAATCCGTCATCGTGCGGGCCTCCGCGCTGATGAGCCAGAACGGCGTCTTCTTTGCCATCATCGCCGGCATCATCCTGGCCGGCATCCTCTCGGCCACCATGTCCACGGCCGACGTGCAGCTCCTGGCCGCCGCCTCCGGCATCACCCACAACCTGCTGACCGACGTGTTCGGTGTCAAGCTCTCCGACAAACAGAACCTGCTGATCGCCCGCATCGGCGTCATCTGCGTGGCGGTGATCGCGGTCTTCTTCGCCCGCGACCCGAACAGCTCCATCTTCCGGGTCGTGTCCTTCGCCTGGGCCGGTTTCGGTGCCACCTTCGGGCCGATCATGCTCTTCTCCCTGTTCTGGAAGCGATGCAATGCAGCCGGCGCCATTGCGGGCATGCTCACCGGCGGCGTATCCATCTTCCTCTGGAAGTACCTGGTGCGCCCCCTGGGCGGCGTGTGGGACATCTACGAGCTGCTGCCCGCCTTCCTGCTGGCCTGCGTCGCCATCGTCGTCGTCAGCCTCTGCACCAAAGCGCCGGAGCAGGCGATCCTCGACGAGTTTGACAGCGCCGCCTGAGGCACGCAATTCATATACGAAAACAGGTCCCGCACCAAGGGTGCAGGACCTGTTTTTTTGTCTTCTACCAGCTTTTCCCGCTGAAATCGTTGCGGGCATAGCCGAAGATCTCGCGCACTTCCAGATACCAGTCGTAATACTTGCCGTTATACTCCTTGCGCCAGCCGATCTCATGGGTGTCGATCCCCTCGAAGGTCATGCGGCAGTTTGGCATAAGCTCCGTGATCTCGTCGATCTGCTCCTGCGGGATCTCGTTCATGGCCCCGTCCAGCAGCTTCAGCTTTTTGAGCCCGTAGAGCGGCGTGATATCCTTGACAGCCGTATAGGAGAAGTTCAGCAGCTCCAGATTCTCACAGTTTTCCAGCGGGCTCAGGTCATTCAGATAGCGGCAGCTGAACACCTCCAACATATAGAGCTCCGGGCAGTTTTCCAGCGGACTCAGATCCGTGATGTTGTTGAAGGAGAGAATGGCCAGCTTGAGCTTGGGCATATAGCGGCAGAAATCGATATTCGTCAGCGGATCGTGCCCCAGGTCGATATACTCGGTCTCCGTGCAGTATTTAAGCACCCGGCACATCCGGTCTGTCAGCTCCGTATACTGCTCCGGCGCGACAGCGTGTATGATCTTCGTATCCGTCAGATCGGAAAACTTCCCGAAGTGCACCCGCCAGACCACCTTGACGCGGCCCTCGTACTCTTCCCGCAGCGCCGCCATCGCTTCGTCACTGGTACCGCAGTCGTCCAGCTTCAGGTAGGTGCAATGGGGCATCAGTTCCAGCGCCTGGCGGATCTGATCGAGTCCCTCGTCAGTGATCCAGACGCGCGTAAACTCCAGCCGCTCCTGATTGCGGTCGATTTCACGCCCGAAAAGCGTAAAGTGATCCGCCTGGGAAAACACCGGCTCCCCCATCGCTTCGACTGCTTCCATGCTGCTTTCGGGCAGCCGCAGCGCCGCCGATTGGAGCGGCACTGACAGGAAAAAGGCGGGAGCGGTATGCGTACCGCAGGCGCAGAGCAAAAGCGCCAGCAGCAGTGCCGCCAGCAAAAGCAAAATCTTTTTCATCCGCTCCCTCCCTTCTTTTCTGTTTGATTGTAACACGCACGCGGCCGGGCCGCAAGAGCCATTCTCGCGCTCTCTGTAACCGTTCTGTTTCTTATTTTTTCGACTTAGTTTCTTGTAAATCGAGTGCAGGCGTTATATAATATGGTTGTCATAACATCCAGCCTCTGGAGAAAGGAACGAGAGTATGAATAAGAGATACATTGGTCTGTTCGTATGCCTGCTGTGTGTCGTACTTCTGATGTGCGGCTGCGGGCTTCGCAGAAGCTCTGACTCCCCTGCCCAGCAGACCCCCGCGCCTGCTGTCAATGTGGTTACCCCCACCCCCGATACAGAAATCACCATCACCGCCGAGCCCGCGGAGGAGACCGCCGCCCCGGTTGAGACTGCGGCCCCGATCGTCACCCCCGAACCCACCCCGGCTCCCACACCCGTGCCCACGGTCGCCCCGATCGTGACGCCGGAGCCGACTCCGGTCGTGACCCCTGTGCCCACGCCGGTTCCCAACACCGCCGATCTGCCCATCATCCGCAAGAGCCCCACGGACGAAAACGTGATGGAGGGCGGCAGCGCCTATTTCGTGGCCCGCTACGATAACGCTCTGTGGGCCGTGTGGCACTTTGTCAGCCCCGACGGCACCGAGGACTATGCCTATGACGCCGCCGAGCTGCGCGCCAAGTTCCCCACACTGGAGATCCGCAATGGCATGTACAGCACTATGGAGCTGAAGAACATGCCTCTCGACCTGAGCGGCTGGAAGGTCTACTGCCAGTACCGCAACCGCACCGGCAGCGCCAATACCGAGAAGGCCACCATCACGGTCACCGCGAAGGGCGATGTGGATAAGTCCAAACTCCCCGTCGTGACCAAGAGCCCGACTGGTGAGACGGTCGACGCCGGCGGCAGCGCCTGGTTCGTTGCCAAGTACCGCAACGCCACCTGGGCCGTATGGCACTTCATGAGCCCGGACTTTCAGATCAACCTGACCTATAGAGAAGTCGCTGAGCGCTTCCCCGGCCTGCAGGTCGTGGGCGGCGACCAGAGCAACCTGCAGCTCAAGAACATCCCTGCCGACATGAACGGTTGGAGCGTCTACTGTGAGTACACTAACAACTTTGGCAGCGTCGATACCGACCCCGCGACGATCACCGTCAAGGGCGGTTCTCCCGCTCCCACCGCGGCTCCCGCTCCCGCCTCCACCACCGACTACTCCGGCACCTATGTGGAGAGCATCGCCCAGCGCGGTGTGATCACCATCACCGGCGGCCCGCAGATTTACCGCGTGAATGTCCGCTGGCCCGGCTCCGCCTCTGAAGTCGCCGAGTGGAACTTCTCCGGCTCCTTCGATGCCGACGGTATCCTGAGATACACCGCCGGTTCCAAGGTCACCACGACCTATGACGCCAACGGCAACGGCGTCAGCACCACCAACTATACTGACGGTACCGGCTCGCTGGTCTATTCCGCAAGCGGCAACACCATGTACTGGACCGACGACAAAGAGAACATTGCCAATGGTTCCTCTTTCTTCAAGAGCTGATTCTTCCTTCCAACATAGAAGCTCCCCGCTTTCTTCGGAAAACGGGGAGCTTCGTTTTTTCTTTGCTTGTTTTTACTTCTGTATGTGCTTGAAGATGGCATCCACCACAAGGCTCACGACGAAAAAGATCAGCATGTAAATCATGAATCTGGCAGAAACCTGAAACCACAAGGGGCGCACAGCGCCGCTCGGATCGATGCTGCCGTCAAACCAGGCGACCAGTACCATAACGATGGAAAAGGCGGCAGCCTCCGCCATATTTTTGCCCCATTGCTTCATATGTCATCCCCCGCTGTCATAATCACTTAGTATCTCAGTTAGCTGTTTGTAACCGCCGTCAGGTGTTCGTCACAGGAGCTTTCCCGTATGCTTTCGCCGTTTCGGGAAGCTTTTCTCTGCCAATGAAGCATTGACAAATGTGATCTCTTCCGGCGACGAAATCGTGATCCCCTGCCTGAACTGGATCATCTCAACAACGTAGTAGTGTTGATATTCAGCGAAGATAATCTCTTCCCATCACGGTTTGTTATCCAAATACTACCGGATCGTCCTTTTAATCCGGCTTAGAAAGCCAACTAAACTCATGTGGGTTTTGATCGGGTCAATGGGATAGCATATTATGTCCCTTCTTGTCCGTAATATGGATAATGGGGCTTTCTTGCCTGCCCAGTTGGAGCAAATAAGCTTGACATTGTCGGTTTTTCCCATCTCGTTATGGCCTCCCTCATTATACTTCTCGATTCTGCCTTTGCGCGGGCAGATTGTTTGCCTTGCTGTGGTCATCCACATACAGCCAATTGCAATTCTTGCCCTCGCCGTAAACCTCCAGCGGCTTATCGTTCAGGCATTTGGCGATCATCAGATATTCAGCTTTTCCTTGAATTGGGAGAGGCCTGTTTATTTGTGCACAGGAAAATCATCACGAGCGGCCCATAAGTCCTCATATAGGCCACCACCAGCAGATCGGTGCAGATTTTGCCGCTGCTATAGGGAGAACCGCACCTCATAACATGGGTTGAATTAGCGGCTTGTTAGTCAGCGAACTTGTAGCTGTTTAGCACTCGCATACTTTTCCATATTCTCGGTCAAATACCGGCTAGACAGACTGCTCTGTTCGCCTCCGCAAACAGTTTTCTTTTAGCTTGGAGTGCCAAGCAGGCGGTATATCTGAAGCCCAATACCAAACCAATCTGATTATTCATAAAACAATCTATAACCCTAAGCTCAGCAGCAACTTATCGAAAGAATCAATCTGTTCTTTGTCGATAGTACGAACGCCCTTCAATTCGTCAATTACTTTTCTCCTTTTTTCTCCATCGAGAAGCTTTAACCATCTCTTAATTTGAAAGAAAAATAATAGATATGGCTTATTCCTTAATTCTGGATATATTTCCTCAAGCAAGCTCTTTCTGATAAATAATCGATTGAAATAGAATTTCACTCCCATGCTCTGTCTCAACGCTGCCGCGCTTGCAATCTCAGCATTTCCATAAACCCCGCCCATCAGACAGAATTGTTCTAGTGCCTTCGCTTCTGGCGTATATTCCTTTGCTTTCATCCATGAATCTAATAGTTCACAGCTTATTTCATAAAAAGTTAACAGGCCACTCTTGTCGCACATATCACGAAGTCCGTTCTCACTAAAAACAGTTCTCTCTTTCAATAGCCACAGATCCAGAAACGGCCGCATCCCCAACCCGGTTTTTTTCAAGTGATAGCTCATGTGTGCCAAGATATGAAAAATTTGAAACTCAGGAGTAAAAACATTCCCGGATTCTGTATTTCTTACATACATCCATGCTTTTTCCAGCATTTGATCTATGCTGTCAATACCTTCTTTAATGCTGAAATGGAGTTCAAGATGCACAATGGAGTTATGCATAGAAACATCATGGAAACCACGATTCCCTGCTATGAAGTCAGTACTATTCTCAATGGCAGAAATAGCTGATGGCAAATCGCTCTCATGAATGAGAATATCTATATCGCAGCTTGTCCTCATCCATGGTTCTGGATATAAATCCTTTATCACCGAGCCCTTCAAAGGTACATAAGAAATACCTACGTTGTCTAAAGCAGAGGAGATATGATTATACGCATCGTTTCTGATAATATAATCACGTGTGTCCTTTAGTCTGGGTAGTTCGAAATTTGAGAGATGATCTGTTAATTTCAGTTCTTTTAGTCCCTTCCACAATATAGGGAGAATTGACTGTCGTATTCCGAGACGCAAAAGGGAATCATAATCATCTTCGCTCAATAGTGGTGGAACAGAAGCTACACCAAGAGCCGCCCTGATTATCGGCATGAGCTTAAAAGAAATAAAATCCTGTGTCATTTTTCTTTTCAACAACCCTTACATTATTATGCCATACAAACCATAGTTTTATCTTTTGTAATTATCAGTTGTATCGCACTACTTCCATTTTCTCCAGTCCGGACATTGTTACGTATATTCATCTGTAACAAAATTATATTATAAAAAACGCTTGAAACATATCCACCCTAAAACCGCCCCAATGGTATTATTGATTAAATCATCTATATCAAACATACCAAGTCTAGTGATGAGCTGCGCACTCTCAATTACCAAAGAAAAGCTGAATCCGAAAACCATAATCTTCCACAAGGAATTGGCTCTTACTGTGCTCTGAGGAAGCAAATATCCGAAGGGAACAAACAGAAGAATATTTAAAAGAATTCCTCGATACGCCCACTTCTGTATCCTTAATCCATTATCATTCCAAGCAACAATCTTTACCAGTGCGCGAAATGGTCTTAAAGCATACCTGGGATCAGAATATGGAAGACGAATGAAAAAGAGCATATAAAACATACCACATAAATATATTACTATTATCGGAAAGCATAGCTTTTTTTGTTGCTTTAGAGCAACAAGCGTTATAGCAATAAAAGCCACTGCGCTTAACAATTGGAGATTGCTGCTCATTACCTTGATTTAACAGGGCATGCTACCCAATGATTAGCACTGATCTCAGCAAGTTGAGGCTCCTCCCTCATACATTCATCACTCGAATATGGGCATCTTGCAGCGAAGCGGCAAATCGGCTTTGGCTCAATGGGAGATGTAACCTCCCCTTTAAGAACAATTCTGTTCATCTGCGTATGGATATCAGGCACAGGAATTGCTGATAAAAGTGCTTGCGTATATGGATGCAGCGGATTCTTAAACAATTCCTCAGCTGGTGCTTTTTCAACCATTCTACCCATATACATAACCGCAATATCATCCGCAAAGTGGTTAACAACAGAAAGGTCGTGCGTAATAAAAATATACGTCAAACCTTCCCTTTCCTGTATATCCTCCATTAGATTCAGTATCTGCGCCTGAATCGAAACATCCAGGGCAGAGACAGGTTCATCGCATACAATGAATTCAGGATTCATAGCCAGCGCCCTTGCAATCCCGATACGCTGCCTTCTGCCACCATCCAACTCATGTGGATATGTATCATATAGTCTCTCTGCAAGGCCAACTATATCCATGAGTTCCAGAACACGCTTTTCACGCTCTCTCTTGTCTTTTATTATCCCATGCAGTTTTAACGGTTCCGCTATCGTTTGACTAACAGTCATGCGCGGATCAAGGGAAGAAAATGGGTCTTGAAAGATAATCTGCATTTTCTGCCGCATGACGCGAAGCTCTTCCTTAGAAAGCGTTGTAAGATCAACGCCATCAAAGATCACTTTTCCTGATGTAGGTTCCAGTAACCTTAGGATAGTACGGCCTATAGTAGATTTTCCACAGCCAGATTCCCCAACTATTCCCAGCGTTTTCCCTCGTTCTATTTGAAAGGAAACATCATCGACAGCATGGAGCATTCCGCTTGAAGTATTAAAGTATTTCTTCAGGTGCTGCACATCAAGCAGGATGTCTTTCTCTCTTATATTGCACATCTGCTTTTTCCTTTCCTCAAAGTCTGTTCTCGTCCTTCCCATCATCATACAGGTGGCACTGCACAAAGTGAGAATCTGTGAGCCATTGCTTCCGTGGTTTCTCTCCCCTGCATTTTTCCGTCGCATAATCACAACGGTCTGCAAATGCGCATCCCATAGGAAGGTTTGCTGGGTCTGGCATAAGGCCGCGAATCGGTCTCAATCTCGCTGTTCTATCTTGAATATTTGGAAGAGAGTTGAACAACCCCTGCGTGTACGGATGCCTTGTATTATCAAATATATCCTCAAGCGTGCCATGCTCAACGATAGCACCTGCATACATAACGGAAACTTCATCGCACATCTCGGCAATAATTCCGAGGTCATGGGTAATCATAAGTACTGAAGTGCCAAACTTATCTCTCAGTTCTTTGATCATTTCAAGTACCTGTGCCTGCACAGTCACATCAAGTGCAGTGGTCGGTTCATCGGCAATCAGCAAAGCAGGATTACAGGCCAATGCCATGGCAATGACCACACGCTGTTTCATACCGCCGGAGAATTGATGTGGATAGTCATCTTTACGGCTTGCCGGAATGCCAACCAGTTCCAGCATTTCTTCTGCTTTTTTCTCAGCCTCTCTTCTTTTGAGCTTCTGATGGAGCATCACCGACTCTGCAATCTGATCGCCTACTGTGAAGATGGGGTTTAAAGCAGTCATAGGATCCTGGAAGATCATAGCCACTTTATCTCCGCGTATCTTTTGCATATCCGAATCTGCAAGGGCAGGCCTGCTTTTACCAGTTTTATCTTTTTTTATAATCGCTTCTCCATCAAGCGTAATACTGCCATCGACAATATGACCCGTTGTCTCTGGAAGCAGATTCAGAATAGACAAAGCAGTTGTTGTTTTCCCCGCTCCGGTCTCCCCAACCAGTCCAAGCGTCTTTCCTTTCTCTATCCACAGATTGATATCATTTACTGCCTGAACTGTCTCATCTTCCGTCCTGTATTCGACCACGAGGCCACGAATCTCGAGCATTAGATTTCTATATTTTGCCATCATCAATCTCCTACTTCTTCAGCCTCGGATCAAGGGCGTCGCGAAGCCCATCCCCGATCAGATTAAACGCACTGATTGTCAGCAGCAGTGCAATTCCAGGCCCAAGCACCAAATATGCATTTCCTCTGATATATGCTCTTGCGCCGGATAGCATGTTTCCCCAATCTGGAGTAGGTGCCTGTATTCCCATACCAATGTAGCTCAAAGTGGAGACAGACAGAATTCGACTCCCGATCGCCAGCGCATACTGTACGAGGATCGGTGCCATACAGTTCAGCAGCAGATGTTTGAAAATAATAATATGATCTTTTGCCCCAATTGCCTTCGCTGCCTCAATATACTCCTGTTCACGGACAGTGAGGACTGCCGACCGAACAATTCTGGTAAATTTTGAGATATAGGATATGCCCAGTGCAAGACTGATATAGAAGATATTCGGTTTAAATGCGCTCATGATGGCAATTGCGAGGAGCAATCCTGGGATAGCCAGCAGAACATCCGTGCAACGCATGATGATATTATCAAGCTTTCCGCCGTAATACCCACAAATGGCGCCCAAAGTCCCGCCTACGAGCAATGCAAACGTTGTAGCTGCGAGTCCAACGGTCAGTGATGCTCTTGCACCATAAACAATACGGCAAAGCATATCTCTTCCCATTTCATCGGTTCCGAGCCAATGCTCAGCCGATGGTTTCTGTAACCGTGCGGGAACATTGATCTGGCAGGCGTCTTTCTGATAATCCCAAAAAAGGTCTGCTGTGCATGCGGCAAGAATGATTACTGCGAGCACAACCAATGCCGCCATTGCAATCTTGTTCTTACGAAACCGTCTCCAGATTTGCCGCGCTTGGCTTTCCTTTTTCTTTTTTATTCTTTCTCTTGCCATTGTTGTTTCCCTTCAAATACTGTGCTTTGATTCTCGGATCAATTAGGCCGTACAGGATATCCACCAAAAGGTTGATGATGCTGACCATCACAGATACAAAAACCATGCAACCTATAACTGTAGGCGTATCGTGCAGCTTGATATTATCAATCATCAAACGGCCAACACCTGGAATCGCAAATACAGTTTCTATCGCGACAGAACCGCCAACAAGAAGGCCAAAGTCAAGTCCCGCGACTGTAATAGACGGAAGAACAGCATTTCTCAACGCGTGTTTATAAGTTGCGCTGAAATTACTGACGCCCTTCGCCCTGGCGGTCCTGATATAATCTGCACTAAGGACCTCCAACATGGAGGACCTCTGTGTCCTGACGATGCTTGCGAGCATGTTGAAGCCCTGCGTGATTGTTGGAAGAATAAAGCTCTTAAATGTCCCATCAAACGCTGACGGCAGCAGTCTCCAGTCCAGAGCGAAAAGCAGAATCAGCATAGTACCAACCCAGAATGTTGGCGCGGAAACCCCGATCATTGCGAAAATGCTAATGGCGTAGTCAGCGATACTGTTGCGCTTTACTGCAGCCATTACACCAAGCGGAACAGAAATAATCAAGGCGACAAGCATCGCGCCAAGACTCAATCTGACTGTATACGGAATAGCAGCGAACAATCTCTCGGAGACCGGGTTCCCAGTATACCAGGACATTCCGAAGTCGCCGTGAAGAAGATTCCATAAATACCTTCCAAACTGAACAAAAAAGGGATCTGTAATGCCAAGCTTTTCACGCGTCTCTGCAATCAGCTCCGGTGTAGCATCGGATCCCAGCAGCAAAGCTACCGGATCACCCGGTGTGAGATACATGATAAGATACACGATAAAGATAACCGCTATCGTGACTGGAATCATGTAAAGAATTCTCTTTAACGAGTATTTTAACATCGCTCCACCTTCAATAAAAGATCCCCCGGGTTCATCATCTGACAAGCCCGGGGTTGTCTGCAGTCAATTACTGTTCGTACCGAATGGTATTGTACCAGTATGTCGTCTCAACGTTGATGTTGACACCTTCAACGCCTGTACGTGCAAGCGCATAGAGGTTGCTGTTGAACATGCCGATCCAGGGGCAGTCATCACAGAGAATCGTATTGACCTGATGATAGATTTCAGCGCGCTCAGTCTCGTCCAGCGTCGCCTTGGCCTGTTCCATCAGTTCATCAACCTTGGCGTTCGTGTAATGAGCATAGTTCTTGGCGCCGATACCGGAAGCCTGGAACTGACGGCCGACGAACAGCTCAGGATCATTGTAAAAAGCCGTGTAGTCAAACGCCATGTCATACTGGTTATTTGCCATTGCTTCAGTCAGAATAGTATTATCAATTCTGGTGTAGGTCATATTGATACCGACCATAGAAAGGTAAGCCTGTACGACTTGGGCGATACGCTCCTCAGCATCTGTTTTCACACAAGCCTTGATTTCCTGTCCGGCATATCCGGATGCAGTAACAAGCTCCTGGGCTTTTTCCATATCATAGGTATAAGGATCATCCGCCGCGCCATAAACAGTAGGGGCCCACACATTGGACCATACCTTACCGTAGCCATTATAGCCTACTTCAAGGCAGTCTGCACGATTGATTGCCCAAGCCACAGCCTGACGAAGCTCCTTGCTGGTGAACGGGCCTGTCTCGCAATTCAGAGCAATATAATAAATTGTGGATGACTCATGTTCGAGAACCTGAACATTCGGGTCAGCAAGGCAATCAGCCATAGCAGCCGTATCGAAGTTAACGTTTACATCCGCTTCGCCGGTCTGAACCATGATGGTTCGGGTCGTAGCTTCAGGGATAATGCGGAAGATCAGCTTATCATTCTGTGCGGTATCGCTGGGATCGAAGTAGTTCTCGTTTTTGACAAGGACACAGGAGTTGCCGATATCACGGCTCTCGAGGATGTAACGGCCGGTAGCGCCATTCTTGATTACCTCATCCCAATTGCAGGTCCCGGCTTCCGCCTTTTCGATCCAGGCCTGGGACAAAATCGTGCAGGCGGAGTTGGAAAGTGCGGTAAGCAGGGATCCATAAACCGTAGACGTGGTAATGCGCAGAGTCTCGTCATCAACTTTCTCAAACTTCTCGACCGGCCCAAGAAGCGTCTTACCCGAAGACGACTTCTCCTTTGCGCGCTCGAGGCTATAGATTACATCATCGACTGTCAGGTCGGTGCCGTCGTGGAACTTCACGCCCTGAGCGATCTTAAATTCCCAGGTATAATCGTCAACCTGCGAATAGGAGGTAGCCAGGACAGGAACAGGGTTAAAATAGTCGTCCGTCTCATACAGGCGGGATACCATGTTCTTCAGAACATTCTTGTTGTTGGTGTCGGTGGATGCCGTCGGGTCAAAGCCTATCACATCAGAGGATTGTACAATTGTGATTGTCCCATCCCATGCATTGTCAGCAAATGCTGAAGGCGCCAGGCTCAGCATCATCACGCAGGCAAGAATGCCGGCAAACAACTTCTTCCATGTGTTCATTGTATAGCTCCTTTCAAAATTGGTGGGTCTTAGTGAACTTTATAAATCTCATCAAATGCCTGCAGCTCAGCAAATGAGTCTATCTCAATCACATCAGACGCATTGCAGGGCATAATGTTGATTTTGTATTTTTCTCGGTACACCCGGAACGGAACGAAAGACATCGGCAGCTTTCGGCCTTCAGGCCCTTCGTAGGCCTCCTTGATATCATGAGCAAGCTCTCTGCCGTCTCTGCCGTCCCAGTAGGACATGCCAATCAATTTATAGCAGCGCTCTCCTTCTCCCCCGATACCGATCTCTGTTATCGTGCCGTTCTCATCCGTCTTGATAAACCAGTCATCTGTCTGATTCACTCTTGTACCCATAAAATCGGATGTATAGTGGTAACGATGAACGACCTTTGGATTGGAAACCACCAGATCTGACTCCATGACATACGCATGATCAAGAAGATTGCGTGCATAGTAGAAGGAAGAGATCGTGCCTGTTCCGTCGTATTCCGGATTCTCATTCAGCTTGATCATCGGGTACTTTTTCTGAAGCAGTTCAAACTGCTCTCCAAGATACCCTCGAACGATGTATATCTCATCGATACCCGCATCCAGCACTGCTTCAATCAGTGTTTCAATGATGCGTTTACCATGTACACGCACCATAGGTTTCGGGGTGTTGATCGTGATAGGGACCATCCGTGAGCCAAAACCTGCGGCCAAGAATACAACACGCTGAACCTTATAAGGTTCCAGGGCCGCCAATCCAGCTTCCGTTATATCGCCATCGGCTATCATTCCTGAGTTCTCCAGTCGCTCTCTTGCTGCATCGAGTTCACTTAACGAATATCCGTATGTTTCAGTCTTTGAGTCTAAGTCCCTTTTCTCAGCAATTGAGCTGAGAATTTCGAATTCTATTCTTTCCATCTTTCTCTCCCAAATCGTGGCTGTAGAGGGAGTATATGTGTTTTTTCTTCGAAAATCAATGCTGAATCGGTGTTCCCATTGCTATTCAACATGTTTTTGATCGAAATGTTGAATAGCAGGAAACATTTCAACAAGAAACATTTCCTGCTATATATCACAAATCAAAGCTTCTCTCACACCAAAGCTTCCATCAGTTTCAGATCCTCTTCAGAGATGATTCGAAGATTACCATGACTTCCCTCACAAAATTTTAAATCTTTCCCCATATTATGTAAAAAGACAGCGCAGATCGTTTCTGTTAAACCATGCTGAATCTTAACCGCATCCGAAAATGACTGTCTGAGCAAACCTAAGGGATAGGCTTCCGGAGATTGAACGTTAATCAATCTGTATGCATCTAAATGAGTAAGCCCGGATGTCTCTTCCTTCTGATAAAATGGTGTCATGGTATCCATTCTTTCAAATGTGACCGCACTTCCGAATTGCTTACAGCATAGAATCGTATTCGATATCAGTTCCGGTTCAACGAAAGGCCTTGTCGCCTCCTGGAGCAAAACAATATCCCATGGCCGATAGGATGCTGCAAGCCACTCCACCGCATTTTTGATCGACTTAAGACCGCTTTCCCCAGCCAGAATGACATCTCGAACTTTTGAGATATTATATTTCGTGACATAAGCAGGGATCAGATCTTCCCAACCGGCAAGGCACACGACATAAATATCATCGATCATAGGATGTCTCTGGAAAGCTTCCATGGTATAGCAAATAACCGGCTTTTCCCGAACGGAGACAAATTGAAAAGGAATATTATAGCGGTTTATTCTGTTTTTTCCGCCGGCAAGGATGATTGCCGCACATTTCCGCTGCATTGCAGCCTGGTGCTGTAAATCATCCATCTCATCGTCAGCGAGAACAGAGCCATGCGCTTTTCCGCCTGAGAGCTCCCCGGTGATAATATAGTTAACGTCGGTCTGAAGGATTCTGGCCAGCGAAGATACCGTCGCTTCGTTCTTTTCAATTTTGGCAATCGACGATCTTGTTTTGTACCCCAGGGCATCAGCTAGCTGCTGCTGGGTCATCCCCAATTCAAGTCGACGCTTTCGTATATTTTCTCCTGTTGTCATCATACTCACCAAGTTATCATTTCAAGGGCTGAACCGATTGCGTCTTCTTTCCTGATCAGGAAAATACATGAAGGAATACAAAAAGCCCACCATGGCCAAAGATTCGTTACTGTGAAGGGCTTATGTTTGTCAGGCACATTCTCATCACTGTATTCTATTCTTCTTATCGCTTATTTTCCCTTATGGAGTAAGTTCATGATTGAAGCCTTAACCATTTTATCCTGGTATGCAAAGTAAAGATTCCATGCAAAGACTGCCAGAACCCCTATAAACAATGCCGGAATAGAATATGTGAGTTTTACAGCATTTATAAAAATACGTAACCCTACAACAGGACCCCAGAGAAGGAGATAGTTCTTTAGAGGCACAATCAGCTTTCCGAACCATTTACATACGGAATAATAGTTCATCACGCCTTCTAAGACAGCTTGAACGCAAATACCATATATCGCAAAAAGAGGCAACTTATGCAGCACAAGCCATGCGACGATCATGATGCCGATTGACATCCATTGATTTCTGTTGCATATTCTTTCGTTTCCGGTCATCTGAAGCACACCTATAACCGGTCCGATTCCTGCGATGAAAAGTAAACACGCCGCAGTTAAAGAAAATGTCGAAGCATACTGCTCCAATTCCGAATTGAAGAGCCTAAGCACAAGATTTGGGAATCCCAGAAGCAATGCACCGATGGTCCCAATAAATACCATCTGAACTCTGACGATCATGAGGTAAGAATCTTCCAGCTTATCCTTTTCTCCAAGCTTATAAAGCCTGGAAAACTCCGGCAGAAACACCTTTGCCGTCGGCCCGGAGATAAAATTAATAAATTTCTTAATCACCGAGATTATTCCGGAAAAACCTGCCGTGAATGCACCCCCGACAATGTATTGCAGGATAGTTGGAGAATAACTGATCAAACTGTTGGCAACGTCAGATACCTGATAGTGTATGAGCTTAGACATCGGAACAGTAATCTCGTCTGTTCCTTTCGGCAGTTTCAGTCTTTGCGGCTCCAGCCACAGAATGATAGTAACAAATTCCAGGCCATACATAGCCAGCAGAACAATGCCGGTTGCGAATTTAAAATGAATTGCACTGAAAGTGCCAATCAGCATAATTATTCTGCCAAACAGATATTCTCCCAATAATGCCGGAAGCTGCTTTCCTCGTGAAAACATTACGCTGCTGCAATCATATGCATAGTAATACAGGAAAAGAATGATTCCGGCAACTACGCCATATACATTTTTCATGATTCCAAATACTCCGATGATGATGCTCATTATCGGAATCACAAAAAACAGCAGATACTTTTTTTTGAAATTACTAAGGCTTGCGGAAGGTGTTGACAGATAAAAAGTATTTAGTTTAACACTTCCGGCAAATAAAAAGAAATAGATGCCACTAATCAGATTGACGAAAAAGGTATACTCACCGTATCCGCTGACGCCCACCCCGTTGCTGATCAGCATTTGAATTGCAATTTCAACAATCGCAGAAATGCCTTTTACGCCAATACTCAGGATCATTGCATAAACCAGATTCATAGTCTATTCTCCTTATCAGCTTTCTTCACCTGAAGACTATGACTCCGATGTCACTCAGCTTGTGCATTCAAACCATTGTCCCTGACCGCAGAAGAAGCTCTCAGCATAGATGCAAATATGGCCATGATCGCGATACCGCAATCCGCTGACCATCTATAGTAATTCATAATAAGAAAGCTTAAGAAAAAACATGATAGGCAATCCGCAATTTTTTGTCAGCTACGATTCTTGAAATCGTATTCCATATTTTAACAAACGTAATTCCAAAAAACATACAGCCAAATAATCCAGGATTGAAGAGGATATTCATATACAGATTGTGAAACGATACACCGCTAGTGTTCTTTTTATCCACCCATGATCAAGTTGCATTGATCATGCAGGCCAGAAATCACCCTATCTAATATTCCAGAAAAACTCGTATGGTTGTGTCGACCCAATATTATTAATGCTCAACCGGAGTATATATTGAAGACCAGTAATAATCATTAGTATTGCTGTAAGTGTTGTTCGTTCCCTTTGCGTCTGTACGCCTTTACTGATCATACTTGGTATAAAAACAATAATGAACGGACTATATACAGCTGCCATTCTGGTACCATATGAGAGATCCATCCCTAACAAAAAGAATAAAATCTCGATCATAAACATCCAGCAACCGAGCGAGGCATCATGCAAAAGAGTTTCTCTATTTCTTGGACGAATCAAAATATACACAAACAAAACCAGGAAAAAATGAAAGGCGCCAACTAATAGTCCATCAAATCTGGACGAACTTCTCAGGAAGTATCGCTGAAATCTGAATGGTACAACTCTCAAAAGCACGGGTCTAATAGATGTAAAAAACAATCCCAGCACAACAAAGGCAATCAACAGTTTTATTACTCTCTTATGGTTTAACTCTATATAATTAACCAACCAATAAACAGGTAAAAGCAATAAGACAGACGCGTGAAATAGAGATGCAATAAGAACAATTATTGAAAAAAGAACCGGGCGTTTTTTTTCTATGAATTGAAAACTGATATACCCCAAAAAAATACCAATAGCATTGCGAGACATATTCATATGGGTCTGGAAAAAACCAAGGGTGAGATATAGCCAATAGCTCAAGACAGGTATTTGCGACCACTTTCTCACGAAAACTGCAAGGAGAAAAACAATGAGCAAGCTATTAATTATTGTGATTAATTGACCATTATCGCCAAAGAAACTAAT
>Ga0310697_10000504_pt1 | contig 52918 bp, 71 predicted proteins | sample 172DNAGHGlowgp2_FD_203883 | JGI IMG/M metagenome (GOLD analysis project Ga0310697, IMG submission 203883) | Sheep rumen microbial communities from Palmerston North, Manawatu-Wanganui, New Zealand - 1728 DNA GHGlow gp2 (v2) (version 2) | ecosystem: Host-associated > Mammals > Digestive system >...
ACGAACTCTTACGCAATTATCAGCGCGGCTTTGAGCGTCAACGCGGTAAGAAGCGTTTCTACACAGAATCATAAACCGCCGTTAAAGGACATTTTTAATATGAGTATTTATGTTGACGACGGTTCGGGCGGAGCTACGCAGGAAACTTTGGACGCGGTGAAACTTGCCATTGAGGGCGACGATACGCAGGAGAATCCCGGACATCTTGCGCCTGGTGTAAATATCCGCGTTCTTACGCCTACTGCTATTCCTGTAAACATTGCAATTACTGCGAACATTTATTCTACGGACACAGAGGAAGCTGAAAACGGAATTAAAGATGTCATTACTGCGTATGTAAACGGCTTGAAAATCGGCGAGAGTGTCATTTTGTCGGAAATCATTACAAAGGTAATGGCTTTGAACTATGTAAAAGATGTGACTATCACATCTCCGGCTTTGAACGTTGATCCTGCAATAAATCAGATTGCAAGAATCGGAAACATCGACGTTACATTGGTTGAGGTTGAGTAATGGCAGTTAATTCAATAGGCGATTTTATCAGAAGCGTTTTTCCTACTCTCATAAATAAAAACGGAACTATCTTCCGGGCTTTGTTGGCGGATAAGGCAACCGAAGACGGCACGATTGAGAAGGTTTTTACGGAACTTGAAGAAACAAGGAAGGCGTGGACGGAAAAGAAAAGCATTTACGATATGACAGGCGAGCAGCTTGATAAAACCTTGTCGGTTATTTCTGTTCTTAAACGCCTGCAGAATGAAAGCGAAGCTACTTTCTTGAAAAGAAACGAGCTTCTTTTTTACCGCAACGGCGACAAAGTGTGGGGCGACAAGTGGAACATTCTCAATATGTTCAAGACTTTCTTCAACAATGACAATGTTTACATTGTAAACAATACGGACGAAGAAAACCTGCTGCTTGACGGTAACTTTGAGCGGCGGAACGCATGGACGCTTGACGACGCGGCCTATGAACATGAAGCGCGCTTTGAGGAAACTACAGGAGTTCTTTTCAATGCCTGCGGAACTTGCGCACAGTCTGCTAATGTTCAGAAAAACAGGGCTTACTTCCTGCATTTCTTCTTAAAGGGTAATATCCGCGTCCGCATTATTGACAATAACGGAAGGTATTGGAATCCGAACGGCGACGAGTTTGGCGTTTGGAGCGCAAACGAATACCTGCAGTCTTTTGAAAGTTCTGATTGGAACAATAAATCCATGTTCTTTATTACGGACGACAACGTAACAAGCGTTTCCGTTGAGTTTGTATATGAGCCTGGATATTACGCCTTTTTGGATTTTGTAAGGCTTAACTTGAAGACAGGCGCGTCTACTTTCAGCCTTATTGCGGTTTTTGAAGGCGTTTATTCTGATGAAACGGCGAGCCTTGCGCCTGGAACAAACGACGATATTATTGCGCCGGACTATGACACCATGGGCTATCACTCTCCAGGAGAAGAGGACGCAAAAGCGGTTGCGGACGATTCTTTGAGTTTCCTTGACGACGAGGAAAGCGCGTCATTGAACGGCGACGTTTCTCCTGTTGTAACGGAAGGAAACGAAGATATAGAGCCATTGGACGGTTACGACAATATGACCTATTTGGACGAAGAAAAGGCGCTTGCGCCTAATTCTCCGGTAAATAGCGACGATTACAAGACCGTCGATTACACGAAGGTTTCATATTTTGATTCTGCTTACATTTTCGGCGCAACCGGAAAAGAAGCAGAAGAAATATATCAGCAGTTGTTGGATATAGTTCAAGCGGGCGGGATTCCTGGCACGATTGAAATATTAACTAGGGAACAGGACGATTAAAACTAATCAATAGGAGTTGCTTATGGCAAAATTACAGACGGCAGTTGCAGCAGAGAACGAGATTATGAAAGCAACCGATGTAACATTCGGTTACGATTCGGCAATCAATAACGTTGCAACCGCTTTGAGAGCGGTTTTATCAAACTCCGCAGGCGACTATGTTGTCGGCGGTAAGGTAAAGCCTTATGGTTCGGGTGGGCTTAATGTAAGTATTGACCCTATTTACGCCTACAAAAACAGTTCGGGCGCGTGTGTCGTGGAAACTGACATCACCGAGCCTGTTTCTTTTGAGGAAGCTGACAGTTCTCTTGACCGCATTGACATCATTGAAGTTTGCGGCGAAGAAGAAGGCTACGATTCACAGTCGCGCAAGTTTAATGACCCTTCTACAGGTACGAAAACTACACAGACTGTAAACACAAAGAAAAGAATCAAACTTACTGTTGTCGTAAAGAAGGGTTCAAACGGCTCTGATAGCGCGCCTGCAGTTGACGCGGGATATGTTAAACTTGCGGAAGTTGCCATTCCTGCAGGAACAAACAACATTACCGCCGATATGATCAAGAATATCGACGCAAGAAAATACGGACAGAATAACTCTGATTGGACTACAAACAAGAAGGCTACTTTCAATCCGGGCTACCTTGCCGACATTTTCTATGAGTTCCTTGTTTCTCACAATGAGGACGGAAGCCACAAAAACGCAGTCATTAAAGCTGCAAACATTGATTTTGGTACAGGCGTTGAACAGGTTAAGGGTTCAAATATGCCTTCGGGTCAGTCTATGTCAATTCATGGCGTAGATTTCACTTCAAGCGAAAACGTAACAAGCCTTATTCTTGCGCTTGCAGGCAATACGGACGCGCTTTACAAGTATTCTAACGACCTGCTTTCAAGATTCTCATTCATCGCAGACCTTCCGGTAGCCGCTTCTACTGAAAATGTAGACATCGTTGCAGGCGGTGAAATGACTATTGACGGCATTGCCTGCACAATAGGACAGTTGGTTTTCCTTAAAGACCAGGAAAACCCGAAGGAAAACGGATTCTATGAAGTTCAGTCGGGAAGTTGGAACAGATACGCAGGTTATGCGGCTGCAAATGCTGACGCTTTTGTGCATAAGCTGATTCTGATTACTGCAGGAACTGCAAACAAAGGCAAGGTTTTCTATCTCAACGGCGATTTTGACTTGATCGGAACAAGTGAGCTGAACTTTAAGGAAAGTAAACTTTCTCCGTTCGCTCTGCCATTTACATTTATGACACGCGACAAATACGGACGCGCAAAGGTTGCAGCCCCGGAAGAGGAAGACGACATTGCGCGTTATTACGAAGTTCATCGCGAACTTGCCCGCAATAGCGGCACTAACGGCGTAGGATTTGCCTTCGGTAAAGAAAGATTCCTTACCTTTGATTTTACGGACGAAAATCATAAATCCGTAAAAATCAAGGCAGACACACACCTTCGCCTTGATATTGTTGCGGACGGCTCAAAGGAAAAGCGTTGGTTTGATGTTGACGCTGACACAATCTACGACCTTTCTGCAGGTATGCAGGCCGCCGCAGACGCTTCAAACACAAGAACAGGACAGTTGAACGGACGCGACTTCTATCTTTATCTTGTGCCGGACGGAGCAGGCGTAAAGCTCGTTGTAAGCTGCAACTCAACTTATCCGAACGACATTAGCGCCGATTACACTGCAAACAACACAAGAAAAGTAGGATTCTTCGCTACTTTGTGTTCAGACGCGGGCGATTCCCTTAAGGGTAAAATTGCTGCTTCTCCTGGAACAGAAGCAACCGGAAACAACTATCTTGTAAAGCAGTACAACTCAAATGATGAAGACGGATTCTACGACTTCTACAATAAGAAAATTACTGCGGTTACTACAGGTACATATTACGACGAGCTGACGGTTGAACACCCGCTTGCAGGATTCAAGGCAGGCGACATTCTTCCGGAATCTGTATTCTGTCTTTCATTCAGACCTTATTCAGAACCTGCAGGAATGGTATATGACGTTGATACCGACATGATTTACGACACCTACCTGCAGAGCGGAAAGGGAAAACTTACTGCTTCTGTATTCGGCGGAACTATCACCGACACAAGACCTCAGCAGAATCACCAGGACGATATGCGCCAGGTTAAGAAGAGATTGCTCTTTGATCACGAGTTTGCTTCTATGGCGGCAGGCAGCAACGAAGGAACAAACATTGCAGGAAGCGCTGACCCTGTAACTACAGGCGGACATAGTGATACCGCCGGAAGACGCATGATAAGTTTTATCGGCGTAGAAGACGCCTGCGGTGCAATGTGGCAGTGGTCTGAAAATAGCGGCCCTGCAGGTGGTTCGGGCGATTCTGTATATGACGGACAGGGAAATTTCGGAAAGATGTACGGAACTTGCTATGCCCTCTTGTTCGGCGGTAGTTGGAATGCTGCGGCGTTTTGCGGGTCGCGCGGTCGCTTTGCGTATTATGTGCGCTCGAATGCGAATACGAATCTTGGGGGGCGCGGTGCGAGCCGAGTTCTCCGCAGAGCGTAAATTGCAGGGCGTTGAACGTTGGGCGCAGGGCGGGGCTTTTTGGAAGACTGCCCTGTGCATAGCATAAGAGTATTTTTGTTTTTGCGGCGCGTTACTGCGGCGCAAAAACTTTTGATACTAGGTTGAGAGTTGTAATTGCCCTCTTGTTCGGCGGTAATTGGAATAATGCGGCGAATTGCGGGTCGCGCAGTCGCAATGCGAATAATGTGCGCTCGAATGCGAATACGAATATTGGGGGGCGCGGTGCGATACGGAGATTCAAAGGAATGGCACAACTCCTCGTGCTGAAATAGCGAGAACTCCGGCTGAACTCTTAACCTTGGCGGAATGCCAAAACACGAAGAGGAGAGGATTCCCATTTGGTAGTGGGAACGCGAAGAATGGGAATCCTATATTTTTTTGAGGTATTATGCAGAGAATCGGTAATTTGTGGCAGAATATAATTCCTAAAGAAAACTTTGATCTTGCAGAATTGGAAGCGCGGCGACATAAAACGAAAAGACATGATGTCATGGAGTTTGAGAAGGATCGCGACAAGAACCTGGACGAAGTAAGGGAATTGGTTATAAGCAAGAAATTTCACACCTCACCATACAGAAGCAAGAAAATATATGAGCCGAAAGAGCGCATTATTTATATTTTGCCTTATGCGCCGGATAGAATCGTTCAGCACGCAATTATGAACGTTCTTGTTCCGATTATGGAAAGACTTTTTATTTCTGACAGTTACGCCTGCATTGAAGGCAGGGGGCAGACTTCGGCAAGCCTGCGGACTATGGAAGCAGTAAGACGAAACAAGTATTGTTTGAAATGCGACATTCATCACTTTTACCCTTCTATCAATCAGAACATCTTATCAGAAATGTATCACAATAAATTTAAAGATAAAGATTTTCTTGATTTAATGGACGACATTATATTTAGTTTTCCAGGCGGATATAACTGTCCTATCGGGAACTATACGAGCCAATGGAGCGGAAACTTTTATTTAACTCCGTTGGATCATTTCTGCAAGCATGAATTGAAAATAAGAGATTACATAAGATATTGCGACGATTTCCTTTTGTTCAGCGATGATAAAGCGTTCCTGCATGACTGTAGAAGGAAAATCGAAGATTTTATCGGAAAGAATCTTGAATTAACCTACTCAAAATCTGATGTTTTCAGCGTAAAGCAGGGTATTGATTTTGTAGGCTACAGGCATTTTGATAATTACATTTTGGTAAGGAAAAGCACTGCGAACAAGCAGAAAAGAAAAATGCTTGAATTACCTTCGATGTATGAAAATGGGCTTATTACTGCCGATCAAATGCGTTCTACTATTGATAGCATTTCCGGTTGGTTAAAACACGCTAATGCGTATAATTTAAAGCAGTCAATGAGAATTAAAGAAATAAGGGGGAAATACTGTGCTTAAGTTTAGCGACTTTGCAGCCGACGACGAGAAGCCGTTGGAAGGGGAAAAGGAACGGATTGACAATATCTTGAACAAAGAAATTATCATTTCCGCAATTAAAATTACTGCTTCAAAGTACAAGGATCATGGCGATAAATGCGCTACGGTTCAGTTCTACGAAGAGAATAACGAGCGTAAAAGAATCTTTTTTACAGGAAGCGGCGTTATTATCAGTATGCTTGAAAAGTATGCTGACAAAATATCGTTTATGACTACAATAAAAAAGATTGATAAATATTATACATTATCATAATGGGGGTGTGAAAAATGAGAGGATTTCCGCAGACATTGGCTACAAAGCAGGACTATATGAACTGTCTTACTATGTATCCGGAAGAAACAAGGGGAGCTTTAAGACGGCTTATGGCAGACCGCTTTAATTGGGAGTTTGTAAAAGAACTTTCCGACAAAAAGAAAGGAAAGGAAGACGAAACCCACAGAATCATTGAGCAGACAAGAAAAGACGAAGAAACAGGGGAAGACGTTATTTACTTTGTTCAGCTTGAAAAGAAGGAAGACAAAAACGCCCGCCTGTTTCAGTTGGGATTTACTGTCAAAGAGGTTGAATCCCTTCTTTAATTATTACAATCTTGTTAAGATTGCAAAATAAGACAGAATCGTTTATTATTTTAGTGTCATACAACATGGTTTTCAGGTCAAAACCTAAGCCGCTTTCCGTTTTTTGGAGAGCGGCTTTTTTATTTTAAACGCATGACGCAGGGGTGCTTATGAATTGGGCAGATTTCTTTCAGAACTTACCTGTAGTAGGGTGGGTGTGTGTTATTGTTTTCCTGGTGCTTGTCGCCATTTTCTTTGTCGGCATTTTCTTAATTTTAAGGTCGAAAGACATAAAATTAAAGAATGTTGAAGTTATTTCGGCGGCTCAAAAAGAACTGTATCATACCGAAGGGAAAAATACTTTAGACAATCAGACAAGTAATGCTCATAACATTCTGAAACGAGTTTGGATTGACATTTTCGACACAGGCAAAAAGACTTTCAAAATAACTGACCCGCAGGAACTTTTCATACTTGAAGATATTGCCCGCCTTATTGAAGGCAAATTGAATTACGAGGTTAAAAACGACCTTACAAGAAATCATATTACGGAAAAAGGCGATCTTGAACTGCAGCGCTATAGCGACGCAAAGGCTACAGGCTATTATCACGCCGTAAAAGCAAATCTATACACTTACAATATTCAGCTTCCTAATTACGACCTTCCTTTAATTATGAACTCAATCAGTCTTGACGACTACAAACACATATTCTTTCAGATTTACTCAAATGCCAGGGAAATTGCAGGGGGTAAGGCAGTATGATAGACGTTCAGTTTTTATTAAAAGTTTTGGTAGCCTGTTTCGCTACCGTTGGATTGGAAGAGTATCTCAAAAACTTTTTCAAGCCTAAAAATACCGTTTGGTATGCGGTTCTTATGCTTCCTATTTCAGTAGGCTGCTATACCGCTTTATGTATGCTTCCTGTGCAGGTTATCGGAAGTATTCTTACTGTTGGCGGCGTTCAGATTTGCTATCAGACATTCGTGCAGGGCTTCAAGTCAATAATCGAAAACGTAACGGACAAAATCGGTAAAAAGAATCTGTCCGGGGAGTAATTATTATGATGTGTAAACAGTATGTATGCGCAAAAATCGGCAAAAGCGGTTGTTATTTTCTCTGCCTTGTTTATATCGCAGAGAAAAATAAAAAATCGAAGATTGATATTTTCGACCTTTACGAAAAAGGCTTGAAAGAAGGTTGGTTTGACAACGACTGCTATATGGAAAATCCGGCGGGAATGATGAGCTATCTTTTTGGAAAGAAAGTAACTGTTCGTCATGACGTTGCAGGATATAAGCCGAAGGCCAATGAGTTTGTAATTACACGCTATGAACTTATGGAAACAGGCGTTACTTACAGTCATTTTGTCGTAGGAAGTTCAACTACTGAATATGATCCGTTCGGCGAAAGCAGAACCCGCACAAAAGGCAAGGCAGTAAGTACAAGAGTTATTTCTATTGCTGCCTAAAACGGCGCAGGAGTTTGAAAATGAGAGGTAATAGACATGAAAAGACATTCCTTAGTTTTATTCTTTGCTTTGTTCTTCTTTTTGCTTTCTCCGGTTGTTGCACTTGCGGAAGACTTAAAGCCGACGCTGCAGACGTTATCGCAGGAGATTCACGAGCAGTTGGACGGCTTGAAAGCACAGTCGCGGCACTTGACAGAACAACTTCTGATAGCCGAGAACGAATTGCAAATATCATCGCGACAAGTCGCGGAATTACAGACGGAGTTGAGCGAGTTGAATACCTGTTTAACCAATACGAACACGAAGTTGAGCGATTACTCGATGAAATTGACGCAGTACGAAGAAAAGCTGCGATTCCGGGCGAAGATAATAAAAATAGCGGTGCTGATTCTGATAGCGTTTATAATAGTGCGGGTAGTTCTACTGATTCTAAAAATTAAGTTCGGTATAAAGATTCCGTATCTTCTGAATCTTCTGCTTTAAGCTACAATTTTTCAAGTTCATTCAAGAGCGCGTTTATTACGCGCTTTTTTTGTTCGGGAAGCGCTACCACTCTGTAAGCTATTTCGTTTTCCTTTTCGTTTAGGTCTTCCAATTCTCCGGTTATGAGATATGGAACTGTAACTTTAAGCACTTTTGCGATTGATACGGCTATATCTGCGCGGGGCAGCGTTCCTTTGACTTTCCAGGTCGATATTCCGTTAACGCTTATTCCGCAGGCTTTTGCAAGCTCTGTCTGTGAAATGTTGTTGGCGCGCATTATCCTTTCCATGCGCTCAATGAATGTTTCTGTCATACGCCTTGTTATTATCGGCAAATAATTCAATTTTTACAACCGTTCTGTATAATTGCAGTTCAAATATGAAGAAAGTTGAATTATGCAGGCTTTCACAATGCGCAGTTCAAATATGAAGAAAACGAGCGTTTTTTATAATTCGCGTATAAGATTAAAACTATTGAAAACTTCGCAAATACGATTTATAATTAGTTAATTCTCGTATGGGAAACCGAGAGTTCTTTTTGCCGTTCCCGCAGTCGGTCAGGGCTGCGGGAACATTTTTTTATGGGGCTTTTTGTTATGTTTGTATTTATTTCCGGCGCAATTTCAGACAATCCGAATTATGAAGAACAGTTCGCAAAACGCGAGCAGGAATTAAAGGAATTGGGGCATTACCCATACAATCCGGTAAAGATTGGAGAACGCCTTAAAAAGCGTTTGGGGCGCGAACCTACTTATGATGAATACCTGCAGGAAGATTTGCTATATTTAGATCGTTCTGACGCTATAAATCACCTGGAAGGGTGGGAAAACTCAAACGGCGCAAACATCGAACATAAACGAGCCATTGAAAAGAACAAGATAATTCTTGAAATAAAAATGCTTCCGCGCCGTTGGTAACTATGCGCATATTTTCTTGACATCTGTTAGCATATACTGATAAATGATGTTTTTTAATGACACGCTCATTCTTTCGTCTATTCCGTCGGTGATGTCTTCCATAGGCTTTATTTTGTAATAAACGCCGTCTACCAATGCTTTCATTCCGTCCTTGTAAATGCACAAATCTATTTTCTTTCTTGCGCAGTCGGGCGCGAGTATTTGAAACTTATAGCCCTGGAATGATATTACGCCTGCAGAATTGGTCGTTCTTTCAAAGCGTGAACACAGAAAATCTTTATAATTCTTCGGCGGCTTTCTCCATATTGCAGGTTTTTCGCGGACTATTGAAAACTCGTCGTTAAAAATCTTTATGTATTCTTTTTTCAAAAAGTCGTTTGCTGCTTCTATTGTTTTTATTTTGTAATGCTTAAAGTACCATGGCAGGCGGCCTTGAATCGTTTTCCACATTCTTTCTACGCGCCCTTTAGCCTGCGGCGACCAGGCTAATATCTGATTGATCCGCAAATCTGAAAGTATTCTCTGCCACTGCGTCCTTTTTTCGTGAACTCCTGCAAGTTGCTCCTGTATTGTGAGCTTGTCTTTATCTTTTGGGCTTACGCAGAAAATAGCTGAACGATCAGAGTAAATGTCAAACATCATTCCGAAATTGTCTATTGTCTGCTCCAAAATATCATAATAACCATAGGAACATTCGTTTTCAGTCATACAAAGCCCTGTTATTTTCTCTTCTGCGTCGTCAATCGCTCCATGCAGGGTATAATATGACGTGTCGCCTGCCCATAAGAACCATTGATAAGGCGTAGCGTCAATCTGAACCATATCGCCGCCCTGTTCGCGCCTGTAACGCGGTCTATGAATCTTGTCTTTCTTTGGAATCCTATGTGTTTCGGGCGATTTTATTCCGGATTTATCAAGAATCTTATAAACGGTCTTATATGACAGTGAAATGCCGTAAAACTCTGCAAGCGCTTTCTTGAAGAATGAAAAATTGAATCCTTCAAACTCTTCTTGATACGTTTTAACGACTTTACTGCATACTTCTTTGGATATTTTTCGGGGAGAGGGCTTTCCTTTATGTCCGTTTATAAAAGCCGCCTTTCCTATCTGCTGATATTTTCTTTTAAGGTTTGAGAGGTGAACTTCGGTATATCCTGTAATGTTTGAAACCTGTCTTAACGTATATTTTTTCTGTATAAGACCTTTTATATATTCTTCAAGATTGTCTTTGTAATGCGGATATTTATTTACTCTCATTTAAGTTAACCTCTAGTTAAACAGTCGGAGCATTAAACTAAAAACTTTAATCTATGACCGCATATAAAATATTTAATGGGTGCAAAATGACAACCAAATGACAACCAATAATAAAATAAATGGTTGCAAAATGACCGCATATAAAATATTTAATGGGTGCATAGGATAGTATAGGATAGTATAGTCTAGTATAGATTAGGCTAGTCTAGTATAGTCTAGGAAAGAAAGGGCTTCCGCCCTTTGGATTTTTCCCTTTGATTTTTACCCTTGTTTTCTGTATCATGCTCTAAGAAAAAAAATCAAAAAAAAATATTTAAAATCAATAAAAACTGTTGACATTGTAGTTATTAAGCGCTAAGATTAAAACGACTTGGGGAAATTAAGATTTTAAATTTCCTGTTACGAGTTGTTTGGATCAGCGTACTTTCCAAACCGCTTGTCGGTTCTAGCCGCAAGGCTAGTTTTTAAGGGCTTGTTCAAGTACGCAGGACAAGCCCTTTCTTTTGGCAAAAGGACTTGGAAGGTATGACGAACGAGAAAATCAAAACCAACCTTAAGCAGCTTTACGACTGCAAAACGGATTTTACGGTTACACAGACCGGAAAGAAATCGGGCAAGGTAAACGGCTTTTACAAGCCTGCTTCGCATGAAATCTTTCTGCATAACCGCAATTTTGGAACAGACAATGAGCTTATGTACACTGCAGTACATGAGTTTACCCACCACTACCTGGAAACAGAAAAAGGCGACAAGAGCAGCAAGCATACGAGCCTGTTTTGGGCTACTTTCTATGACTTCCTGGAAAAAGCTATCGAACTCGGATTTTATGAGAGAACCCGAAGCGACGAAACGCAGAAACTTATCGACGAAGCAAAGCAGATTCAAAAAGCAATCTTTGAAGCTCAAAGAGAATTGGGCGAAATCCTATCAAAAATCTATGACAGTTGCGACCGCAACAACGAACGCAAAGAAGACGTTATTGAGCATGACCTGCAGATTTCACGCAAAAAAGCGAAAGAATATCTGACTATGCGCAATTCTAAAAACAATTCCGACGAAATGGCAAAGGTTGTCAATTCTGCAAAGGATTTGATGATAAAAGCGGCTGCGCAGAAGGCGGCGGACGAAGGTAAGACTGTAGAACAGGTAAAGCAGATTGCAAAGGCAAAACCTGTTGACGATGATCTTGAAAGCCCGGAAAGCCTGCGGCGCGAAGAAAAGCGGCTTGAAACGACAATCGAGCGCTTAAACGACAGACTTGTGCAGGTGCAGGAAACACTGCGAAGCATGACAAGGGGCGATTATGAATGAAATTGCCTTAAACACCACTCAAAGCAGGGTGTTCAAATATATGCTTGACTTCGGTTCGATTACAAGCCTTGAAGCCTGTAATGACCTGGGGGAAACAAGATTGTCGGCAAGGATTTTTGAATTGAAGCAGAAAGGCTGCAAAATCACTTCTGAAATCATTGAGGTAAAAAACAGATATGGCGAAAAACGCCATGTAAAAAGATATTACATCGGGTAGGCAGCTTATGAAGTTGCACAGGGTTGAAGTTCGGTTAGGCGATAAGGTTGTTACGCTTTACGAAACTGAATACGAGGGGAAAAAGTTTACCGGAACTTTCCGGGAGTGCCTGCTTCTAAATATGGGGTTCGGCACAGATCAAGCGGCGGAATTGCGCTACGAAATGGCGAAATTAAACCGCAAAAACAAAAAGACGGCTGAGGTCTTAAAAACAGAAGGAGCGAAAACCAATGTTGTATGAAAAAGTTATCGGAATGGGAAACGTTGTTTTTATTCAGACCGACAAACTTACACACGAACAGTGGCTTGGATTGCGCACGAAAGGAATCGGCGGAAGCGACGCGGGCGCAATTATGGGGCTGAACAAATACGCTACACCTTTGAGCGTATATCTTGCGAAGAAAGATTTTGCAAGTTTCGGCGGCAATAAAGCTACTGAATGGGGGAATATTCTTGAAGACCCTGTACGGCGGAAGGCGCGCGAAGACCTTGGAATTGAGATTGAAACAGTTCCAGGTATGTTCTCAAACAAAGAGCATAACTTCATGAACGCAAATTTCGACGGCCTTGTATTCATCGAGGGTGAAAAAGAAATCGCCGGAACTGCAGTCAGTGGTCTTGGCGGACACGAAATTAAGACTAGCAGAACAGGCGAAGGGTTCGCAGAAAATGAAGTTCCCGACAGTTACTACGCACAAGTTCAGCACTACATGGCAGTAACAGGACTTACTTTCTTTGTGCTTACCGTTTTTATTTTCGACAAATACGAGGGCAGACATTACGTTATTCCGCGTAATGACGACTTTATTCAGAAACTTATCGAAGTTGAAACGGACTTTTGGAATAACAACGTTCTTGCGGACGTTGCGCCTGCTCCGACAGGAAACGAAAACGAGTTTGACCTTGTTAAATCGCTTCCTATGCCTGCAGAAGTTGAGCTTGAATCGTGCTACGAAACCCTTCTTGACGAAAAAGAAGAGGTTGACGCGAAGATCAAGGAACTTTCTGACAGAAGCAACGCTATTAAAGAGCAGCTTCTTATGGCAATTTCTTCGGCTTCGGGCGGAAGTAATTCTGACAGAACTACCGCAACCTGCGGCAGGTGGAAGATTACTTATAACAACCAGGTTCAGAGAAGGGTTGACAGTAACGCCTTGAAAAAGGCGGGTATATACGACGAATACTCGAAGGAAACTGTATCAAAAGTCATGCGGTTTTCTAAGGCGAGTTTCTAAGGGGGCGCGTATGTTCGAGGTTGAGAGAAAGCGCTGCATGGACGGAATAGCAAAATGCGACGAAGTCTTGAAAAATTGGGATATGCGGGGAAATAAGAAGCATGAAAAAATTAAGGTTTGCGAATATGCAAATGAAGTTCCGCCGGACGAAGTTGCGAGAACTTTTAAGGCCTTCAACAGAGGTATTGAAGATGGGGGGGGCAAAGCGAGCGCGGACTATAACCTTGTTATTTTTCATGCGAACGCGAAATACGGTTTTATTTTGCGTCTTTCAGATATGCAGGAGCGGGAAAATGCGCTTTCTTTGGCTTGATACGGAAACGACAGGTATTGAGGTTACGGATTCTGCCGCATTTGAACTCGGATTTATCCTTGTTGACGGCGGGAATGTGATTCAAGAAAGATGTTTTTTCTTAAATCCGCTCTCTGAAACTATCAAATACCACGAGGAAGCAGGGAAGATTCATGGATATTCGCAGGAAGAAATTGAATCTTTTCCGGCTGAAAAGGAACAAGTTCCTAAGATTGCGCAGTTCTTGTCTGACGCAAGGGAACTTTGGAAAAGCGACGGAAGCAGGTCTGAAAAGCTCGTTATTGCCGGATATAACGTCGGCTTTGACATTAAGCACTTGAACGCGCTTCTTGAAAGAAACGGATTCAAGTTTGCTGATTACTTTTCAAACATTGTGGCGGACGTTTACGAGCAGGTAAAAAGAGCAGGTATGCAGAAAGCCCTGCCTTATTTGCCTAACCGCAAACTTACTACGGTTGCCGAACACCTGGGCGTAAAACTTGAAGACGCTCACGACGCTTTGGCAGATATTAAGGCAACACGAGAAGTTGCGCAGAAGCTCTATAGATTGGGCGTAAACTTACTTTAGGAGAAATAAAAATGAATGTGAACGGAAATAATGCAGTAGCAAGAACAAGCGGCGGAAATGCTGCAAAGCCGACACTTAAACAGTGGGTTGCAAGAATGAGCGATCAGATTAAAAACGCTCTTCCTGCAAATATCACTCCGGAACGTATGATGAGAATTGCGCTTACTGCGCTTTCAAAGGACGCAAAACTTTCAAACTCTACACCGGAATCGTTTATGGGCGCACTGCTTACAAGCGCGCAGCTTGGTCTTGAGTGTAATACACCGCTCGGACAGGCTTATCTCATTCCTTACTACAACAACAAAACAAACTGTCTTGAAACACAGTTTCAGCTTGGTTACCAGGGTTTACTTGACCTTTGTTACCGTACAGGACAGTACAAAAAGATAGTTGCCCGCGTTGTTTATGAAGGCGACGACTTTGACTATTCATACGGTCTTGAAGAAAAGTTGGTTCACAGACCGCACGAAAAATCGGACAAGCCGATTTATGTTTACGGACTTTACGAACTGAAAAATGGCGCAAGCGCATTTGAGGTTATGTCATGGGAAGCCGTAATGAATCACGCAAAGAAGTATTCTCAGAGCGTAAAGAAGGGCTACTCTTCGCCTTGGGACACTGATCCAGAAAGCATGGGTAAAAAGACTGTTCTTAAAAAACTTCTGAAGTATGCGCCTAAGACTGTTGAAAACGCTGAACTTATTGCGGAAGCAGTAAGCGGAGATAGCGCGATCATCAAAACAAACATCATCAAGGAAGGGGATAAGTTTATCCCGCTTAGAGATTATGACTACACACCGGAAAACGCTATCGACGTAGAAACAAAGAAGCCTGCTGAACTTGAAAAGGCGGACGAAAAAGAAGAAACAAAGGCTGAAAGCTCTGCGCCTGCTGATTTTGACGACGCGGCAGTAAATGCGGCTTTTGACGCACAGGCAGAAAGTTATAACGACGGCGAAATACCTGGAAGCGACGTATTCTAAGGTGGCGCGATGAAAATAACAGGCTTCTTTCATGGCATTTTGTATAAAGGGCAGATAGTTTTAAGGGCTTGCGATCAGAAAGACCAAATCCTTATAAACAAGCTCTTTTTCTCAAAGAAAAGCAGAGAGGAAAGAAGCCAAAAAGAAATACTTCTGAAATGCGATATTGACGCGCAGTTTCAGAAGAGGACTTTCAAGCAGTTGCGGGCGGTTTGGAAATTGGTCGAAGTGATTTTTGAATCAATGGAAAACCGCAAGCCTACGGAAGAGGAAAAATACGAGTTGTATTTGGACTTGCTTGAAATGTATGCGGACAAAGTGCCTAGCAAGCTGAATCCGAACGTTTTGCGGAGCGTTCATATTTCAGAAGCTAATACGGCGGTTGGTTCGCGGCTTATAGACGGACTTTTGTATCACCTTGCAACGGAGTGTCAGTTGACTTACGACTTGCAGGCTGATGTCAGAAAAGTGCTTTATGAGTGGGAAATATGGCGCGGGAAGCAGGAAGTTGATTTCCGCGACAATATGACCGTAAGCGAATGGCGCGAAAGGGTTGTATATAGCGAAGCAAGCGGAATCAGCGGCGGCGTTGACTGCCACCACATTGTAAGCCGCGGAGCTGCGCCGCAATTTGCCGATTGTGCCTGGAATGTTCTTGCACTTACGCGGGAAGAACACGAGTTTTTTCACGCGCATGGTTGGAACGCCTTCTTTGATAAATGGCCGCATTTGAAAGGTCGAGTTGAGAGGGCGTTTGAAAAAGCGGGGCATTTACCTATTCCGCAGTGGACTTCTCCTGCGTATGTGCAGGTTGAAGATTTAGCAGATTTAGCATTAAGAGGATAACGAAATGGAAAACAATCCTTTGACATTGATTGTAAAAGAAAAGACGCTTGGTAACCTTGTAACAAACGCAAGGGATATTAAAAGCTACGTTGAGGAACGCCTTAAGGAATACAACGTAGACAATTACAACGGCGACGCAAAGCAGGCCGCAAAAGACAAGGCAGAGCTGAATAACGCTGCAAAAACTTTGAACGACAGAAGAATTGCGCTTGAAAAAGAGTGGAATCTTCCTTTCCAGGAGTTCAAGGATATTGTCAACGATACCTGCGGTTTAATCAAAGAAGCAAGCGGAAAACTTGACGTAATCGTAAAAGAGCAGGAAAACCGCGAAAAATCTGAAAAGCGGGCTTCTATCGAGGAACTTTGGAACAACAAGAAGTTTAATCTTGTTCCTCTTGACCGCGTGTTTAATTCAAAGTGGCTCAATAAAACCTGTAAGCTCTCAACGGTCGATTTTGAGATCGACGAAATTATTAAAAGAATCGAGGGCGATCTTGCTTCGCTTGACGCTTTTGGCGAAGACACCGCAACTCTTAAAGACCTTTACCTTTCTTCGCTCAACCTGCAGACAACATTGAACAAGGGCGTGGAGCTTAAGGCTAACCGCGAACGTCTTGCAGAAATGGAAGCACAGAAGAAAGCTGAAGCAGAAAAAGCAGCGGCTGAAAAACAGGTTGAAGAAACTGCAGAAGAGCAGGAAGAAGAAACAGAAGAAGCGCCTGCAGAAGACACCTACAATGTGAACTTTCAGACAAGGAAAGTTATAAAGGTAGAGCCTGCGCCTGCTGCAGAAAAGGCTTATAAGTTCTGCGTTTACGGCAAGGATAACGAGGTTGAAAGCGTAAAAGCTATTGCCAAAGGAATGGGCTTGGCGGTAGTTCCTTCAATCACGCTTTTTGGAACTGTTTCTGAAATCGCGAGGTTCCGCGAGTTGCTTTCAGATAACGGTCTTGGCTACGACAAGAATAACATTATAAATCTTGAAGTCAAAAGAGTTTAAGACAAAAAGGGGTATGAGCATGAGCGAAAGAAGAATGTTTTCCAAATCAATAACCGAAAGCGACGCTTTCCTGGAACTTCCATTTTCCGCACAGGCTTTGTATTTCCACCTTTCAATGAACGCTGACGACGACGGCTTTATCAACAATTCCAAAAGAATATTGCGGGATTGCTGCGCGCAAGAAGAGGATTTGCAGACGCTTTTTGATAAAGCCTTTCTGATTCTTTTTGATTCGGGAATTGTCGCCGTCAAGCATTGGAAAATCAACAACCGCATAAGGGCGGATCGTAAGAAAAACACGAACTACCCGGACGAAAAGGCGTTGTTGGTGGAGAAATCAAACGGCGCTTATTCGCTGAAAAGCGAATCTGAAATTACAGAACAAAAGGGCGATACCGAAAGTTTTTCAGAACATTACGGCAGCTTGCCGAGCGATGAATTAGCGCAGAAACAGGCGGCTGAAATTGTGGCCGCCGCTGAAACTGCGTCAGATAATGCAGAGGTTGCTGAAAAGAATAATTATGAATCGGTTTCCGAACCGCATAAGAATTACGCTGAACAGGTTTTTGACATACTTTTTGCAAATGACCTGCCATGCTGCAAAGGCAATTTAATCACCTTTGTTACAAGGGATTTCCGCCTTGCCATTTCTTCGCTTCGGGAATTGAACCTTCATAGCGACGAAGTTATTGAAGCCCTTAAAAACTATGTGAAAGTCATTGAGTTAAAGCGCAAGGGGCTTTCCTGGTGGAGTTCTGAACAGGCTTTCAACTATTTCTGCGAGAAAAAGACGATACTTCGGTTCTTGCCGGAAAACTTCAAGATTGAGGATTTCTACAAGAAAAAGGACGGAAAATCAGCAGAAAATCCGGTCGAAGACCGCACTTCACTGTAGGGGGTGAATGTGGCAGAAGAAATTAAAAGGTTTGGATTTCCTGCACCGGAATCAAAGGAAATAGAACTTGAATGTCCTAAACATGGAAAAGTAAGGACGGAAGCGTTTAGGTTTGGAAGCGGAGAGTTTACCGCGACTTGTCCTATATGCGAGAAAGAACAGGCGGAAAAGGAAGTTGCAGAGCAACGCGCGAAAGAAGCGGAGCGGGAGCGGATTCTTTTTGAAAAAGACAAGATTGCCAAAAATATTGAAAAAGAATATTGGGGCAAGACTTTTGATGATTTTAAGGTGTTTACTGATTCGCAGGGCGAAGCGCTTAGAGCGGTTAAGAATCTTGTGGAACAGAAACATGGAAAAGTTCTTCTGTTAGGTAATAACGGAAGCGGAAAAACGATGTTGGGAAGTATTGCAGTCGATATGTTGGGCGGCAAGATTCTCTCAATGTACGAGATTTCCACAATGATACGGCAGAGTTACACCGTAAAAGCAACGGTAACGGAGCTTGAAATTGTAACGGAGCTTGCGTCAATTCCTATGTTGGTAATTGACGAAATGGGGCGAACTAAAGGAAGCGAAGCAGAGCTGAATTGGCTTTCTTTTGTCCTGGATAAGCGTCATGTTCGGGGTTTGCCGTTCATGCTGCTTTCAAACGATCACTTGAAAAAGGATTGTAAAAAGGGCGGCTGCGACAAATGCTTTGAATCAAGAGTAGACAACGATGTTTTGAGCAGGCTAAGGCAGGATTCAAAAATTATAAAACTTTATGACGCGCCGGACTATCGGGCAAGGGGATATAAATGACAGACGTAAATCACATTGTTTTAATCGGACGTCTTACACGCGACTTAGGAAGCGATGAAAGAAGTTTCGGATATGTTGGAAACGGACAGGCAAGAGCAAACATAAGCATTGCGGTAAACCGTTCAAAAAAAAGCGGCGACGAATGGGTCGATGAAGTTTCATATTTTGACATAACAATTTGGGGTAAAACGGCAGAAAACTTGAAACCTTACCTTAACAAGGGAAAACAGATTTGTGTTGAAGGACACTTGAAACAGGATCGTTGGGAAAAGGACGGACAAAAACAGAGCCGTATTTCCATTATTGCCGATAACGTTCAGTTGTTGGGTGGCAAGAGCGAGGGTGAAGGCAACGGCGGAAGTTCAAGCGCGCCTAGATTCAAGCCTGCTCAACCGACTGCACAACAGGACTTTAGCCAGGCCGAAGGCTCGGACGACTTCCCGGAAGACATACCATTTTAATGATTGAGAGGTGATTATATGGCATTTTCAGCTACAGGTTGTTACAGAAACAAAGTCGGCAAGATTTTAGCAAAATTGCGCGTTGACTATGGAGAATCGCAGGGCAAGCAGGCTTTGCGACTGCATTTCAATCAGTCTTATTTGAGCATGGTTTCTACTGACCGCCGTAATTTCACAATCGACCTTTACAAGTCAATTATGGAGCATTACGCAGACCGCGCCCAGGTTTATAAGACTGAACTGCAGACTATTTTGATAAAAGAAGACGTAAAAGAACGCTTTATGAAAGAGTTTCCCGACGCAACAGTCGAACAGATTTTTTACGTTATGTATGGAGTTAAAGACTGATGAAGAAATTAAACATCGTTGATATGTTCTGCGGTGGCGGTGGAGAATCTACAGGACTTATAGCCGCCGCCCATGATTTCAACTTTGACGTTAATATCAGCGCGATCAATCATTGGGAGCGCGCCATTGAAACACACGCCGCAAACTATCCTTTTGCGGAACATCGTATTGAAGACGTACAGACAATTAAACCGGAATCGCTTAAGGCTTCGGAAGATACTGACCTTCTTTGGGCTTCTCCTGGTTGTCAGCATTTTTCTGTTGCGAGAGGTGGAAAACCGCGTAATGAGCAAATGCGCGCGCCTGCTTGGGAAGTTCTGCGCTTTGTAGAAACACTTCACCCGAAAAGAGTGATTATTGAGAATGTTCCGGAGTTTCAGTCTTGGGGCGCACTTGATTCAGAAGGCAGAATTATTCCTGCAGAAAAGGGAAAGACTTTTAAGGTGTTTATCCGCGCCCTGCAGTCGCTTAATTATACGGTTTCTTACCGCGTATTATGCGCCGCTGATTATGGCGCACCGACTTCAAGAAGGCGTCTGTTTATCCAGGCAGTTCGCAAAGACTGCGGTAAACGTATCCTGTGGCCGACTATGACGAACACAAAAGACGGAGATATGTTCCTTCCGAAGTGGAGAGCCGCAAGCGAAATAATTGATTGGTCTATTCCTTGTCAGTTAATCAGCGAACGTAAAAAGCCGCTTGCCGACGCAACTTTGAGAAGGATTGAATACGGAATCCGCGAGTTTTGGGGCGACTACGCAGAACCTTTTATAGCGAAGTTATACGGAAACTCAACTGCAGAAAGTGTAAATGTTCCGGTTTCAACCATTTCCTGCAGCGGCGCACATCATATGTTAATTCAGCCGTTCCTTGCAAGATACAACGGCGGAGATAACAGAGTTCATAAGATTTCTGACCCTGTTCCTACGCTTGACACAAGCAACAGATACGGCGTTGTTGAGCCTTTTGTTACTGCTATCGGGCAGACTTCGGCAAAACAGAGAAATAGAACTTTAGATAAACCGTTGTCTACGATCTGCACTAAACAGGAGCATTGCCTGGTACAACCGTTTATTACGGAGTATTACGGCAACGGCGGAAATCACCCTATCGGTATTCCGCTTCCTACGATTACGACAAAAGACCGCTTTGCGGTATGCGGCGTAACAGACGGCGTTGAGTTGGGCTTCCGTATGTTGCAGCCGAAAGAGCTTGCAGCCGCTACCGGATTTCCTGCTGATTACAAGTTCACCGGAACGAAAGTCGAAGTTGTAAAACAGATAGGAAATGCAGTTCCGCCGAACTTCGCTAAAGCGATGTTCAGTCAGATTCTTAAGGAAATGACCGTATAGGTTCAGCGCGGGTAAAACCGCGTTGGGGTATGAGTAGAGAGGAGTATTTATTATGGATTTGGCTTGTCTGATTTTATGGATTATTGACTTGGCTAAGCCTTCGGTTGGTTTAAGCGTAGCAGTTATTGTTACAGGCTTTATTGATTTGTATTTACTCGTTTTGAAACGCAAAAAGTTCGGTATTGCTTATGTTGTAAGTATTATCGGCTTGATTATAGGCGTGTACAAGATTTGCTCTTTATAAGGGGGGGGGGAATGATGAAAATAAAACTTCTAAACGTAATCATGGCTGATAAAAAGCCCCGCAAAAGATTATTTATTGTCGTAAAGGAATACGATTATTGCGGCGAGAAGTTTTACTGCGTAAAAACTCGTAGATTTTCACCGCTTTATAAAGTTGGTGTTAAATATGACTACATAGAGCCAAAAACCGGACATCGTATTTCGTTATACAGGCTCTTTGAAAAAAGAGAGCCGCTTACTGAATATCAGTTCAAAAAGCGAATGAGAAAACTTGTAGCTTTGGCCGCAAAAAACGGACAGGGTAGAAATATCCACGAAGTAATTGCGAGTAAATTGAGGTAGGCAATGAGCGAAATAAAGGCAAGCATAATAATCTTTGTTAACGCTCTGATTTTAGCCGTTGTGTCTGTAATAGGCGCGGGTGTTCTGCATGATAACGCAATAATGCGCGAACGGTTGGAAGCTATGCAACAGGCGCAGGTTGAACAGAGCAAGGAAATACACCAGGCAAAGACTGACGCTGAAATAGCCTTGCGAATTGTTATTACAGGAGAATGGGAAGATAAAGAAGGTTTGAAATGACATTAAATGAACTTGAACAAATAAAAGATAAATATATCGAAGATCAACAACTTTCTGAAATGCCGGAATTTGTTTTGAAATTAGTAAGGGACGCAATCAATTTTGGCTACACAAAAGCTCAAAATGATATTTTTTGTGCCATTCAAGCATCATTGAGCATTACTTATTAAAAATAGGGGGCGGGTATGACTACAGGAGATTTTGCGAACTTGGTAGAGGAAATGCGCGAAGCACAGAAGAAATACTTTAGAACGCGCAATAAGGACAGTCTTGACGCTTCAAAAGCTCTTGAAGCGAAGGTAGATAAAATCCTTGCAGAGCGCAGGGAGCGAAAAGAAAAGGAAATGAATCCGGAATTGTTCGGAAACTACGAGGGGGAATAAATGCTTACGTTTCCACTTAAAAAACAATGGTTCGAGAAAATAAAAAGCGGCAAAAAGACGATTGAATATCGGGAAGTAAAACCGTATTGGAGAGAACGGCTAATAAATTATTTTCAGTTAGATACTGATGAAATGATAGAAGTTGGTGATAGCTATATTTACAGTGAGAAAAATCCAAGAGCGGTATGCATACTTCGCCTTGGCTACACAAAACAATACATGACCGCAAGAATAACAAGTATTGAGGTTGTAAACGGCAAGAATACAGACCTTGCAATCGACAAGCCTGTTTATGCAATACATCTTGCTGATGTAAGCGAAATTAAAACAGAGCCGCTCGATAAATGGCATAACTAGGGGGAAACAATGGACTATTTCAAGTTCAATCGTCTTTATGATGAATTACAAACTGTTTTGTGGAAAGAAACAATATTTGAAAATGTTCAGTATCACTACTGCGAGGAATGTTTGTATGCTATCCGGCTTGATTATGGAACAGACAATGAAAGAATTATTTTGATCAAGGCAAAAAGCCCCGATGAAGCAATTTCTTTAGGTGTTATGAAATTGTCAAAAAGATAAACTGCAAGGAGATAAATAAATGAAGAAAAACTGTTTGAATTGTATTCACCCAAGAAATCTAGGCGACCGTATTTCATGCCGAGCAGAGCCGGGAGCTTGCGACCATGCTTTTGTAATTTCTATCAAAGAAGCTGAAAACTATTGTTGTGAGGAATATATGCACAAAGACGCAAGAAATAAGTTTAACGAAGAATGTGATGAAAATTGCATTGTTCATAAACTTGTAACTCACAACACTTGTCTTTTCTGTAATGCGCTACGCAATTCTCCACATTTACAAAATGATGTAACTGAAAAGACAGATAAAGAGATTGAAGAAATGCAGAGTGAGCTTGAAAAGGAGTTTGCTTTATGAAAGAAAAGGAAATAAATGTTGTCAACTTTCAATGTCCGCATTGGGGGCATGACTTTTGTGTAGATTCACAAAAGAAAAGGTTAGTTACCGCTCATGGTTGGTATAGTTCTTCTATTGCTATGGGCATAAATAAATATCAGCTTAAAAAAGGGGCGATTGTTGTTAAACGCTGTAAAAATGGCGGGTATTGGTTTGGAAGGGTAAAGAGCATTGAATGGGCAAACGACCCACAGGATATGTTTTTCTGCAAGTGCAAGACGATTGTAAAAGACCGTCAGTTAAGCAAGGCAGAATACAATTACATTCAGAAAACCTATTTTGAAGAGGGCATACAATGATTTCAATAAATAATCTTGCAAAGAGAATGAAGGAAGCTGCGCAGAAAAGACAGGAAAACGGCGCAAATGTTGATACGGATTCAATGAAGATGTTGAAGCATTGCGCTACGGAAGTTGTCGAAGCTGCAGAAGCATACTATCCGTACAAACAACTTAAAGAGTTGACTTCTGACGGAACAGACTTTGAAGGCTTTGAAGAGCCGGACACTACAGAAGAAGCGTTTTTTGAAGATAAAAAAACGTTTATTTCGGAGCTTGCCGATATTATTGCCTGCACTTTGATTATTGCGGCCAATGAGAAGGTGGATATTGAAAGCGCGTTGCTGCAGTGTCTTGCAAAGAATCAGAAGCGGGCGGAAGGCGTGGGGGATAAATTATGATCTTGCAGGTAGTAGGTATTGTTTTATTTGCCTTTATATCGGTCGGTATGGTGATACTTGCTATCGGCGCGGTGGTTATAAATCTTTTTGACAGGGAGCGTAAAAGAAATGGGCGACAGGTACAGAAGACAGATAAGAAAAGCGATAAATAACAATTACCGCGGTTCTTTTGATGAAGTGAGAATGTATATAAGGGCAAAGGCAGAAAGCGCGACATTTTTTCAGCGGGTTCGCCTTGCTTTCAAATACATTTTTAAAAAAGATTTTGACATTTTTCTATAAGGGGGTGTTTTATGCCTGTACCGGATATACAGGAAAGATTTCACGATTTTGTATATTGCGAAACTTGCGGAAAAGATTACCCGGACAATCAATTTCGTCATGTGGTGGTTCAAGAAGGTAAATCTATAAAGCCTGGTTTGGCGCGTGTTTTTGGTATCTGCGAAGACTGCTATAAAAAGTGTCAGACCGACGAAGCATACGACAAGTATGTTACTGATTTTGTGCTTTCCAGGAAATTAGGAAGGCTTATAAATATAAAAGGCAAGAAATAAGGGGGAAATTATGCTTTTTGTTATAACAGTTTTGATATTTGTGTTTTTGATTTTTGCAATTTTAATACAGGAAGACGATATGATCTGCGGCAGCTTCATAGGTTTTATTATAAGCCTTATTGTAACGCTCTGCGTTTTGACATCGTATATTTCAACCAAAAACAATACAGACGCTAAGATTGCCGTTCTTGAAGAACAGAATACAGTTGTTTTAGCGCAGGTAGAGCCGTTAGTTGAAAAGTATTTAAGTTATGAATCGGGAACATTTAAGGAATTAAAACAAAATCCGCAGATGTTAGTTTCTTTGTCGATGTTCCCGGAACTTAAAGGCGACGAGTTTGTAAAATCACAGATTCTTATAATCATTGAAAATCAAAAGAAAATTACAGACTTGAAACTGCAAAAGGCGGGGCTTAATTCATATAAGGTATGGCTTTTTATGGGAAACTAAAAGGGGAAGTGCAATGTATTTTACTTTTGAAGAGTTTTGGAGTTCTTACCTTGACGAAGAGAAAGCTGATAAATGCGGGCTTTCATGCACTATTCCCGACATAAAGAATCACTGCGAAAAGGCTTGGGAAGAAGCGGAAAAGAAGGAAAAAATAAAAGCTGACATCGTAATTTCTTTTCTTAAAAAAGAAGTTATGCACAAGGCAAGTTATAAAGCGGTAATGAAAAGACAGTACCGCGAACTTAAACAGGATTTGAAGAATCAGCAGAAAAGCACTGCAGATGTAGCGATTTCCTGGGCGAAGAAATACGGAAACCTGCTCACAATAAACACTCTTCTTAAAGAAATCCTTGTTATGGCGTTGGATCATAATGATTTATGTTATATCTGCGAAGAGTTGGGGCAGAGCCTGCCGGAATGTCAATGTAAGTGCAATCCGGATTGTGTAGAACACATGGTTAATCTGTTGGCGTCGTCGAAAAAAAAAAGAAGACGAATAATCAAGCAGGTAGCGAGGGAAAAAAACAGAAAAATGGCTTTAACAGATAATGATTACGAAACTATTGATGTGAATAAAGATTACAAAGTCGTAAGAAAATGCGTTTTCACAGGAGAAGTTGAAACGGTTGTAGAAGACGGCTCGGCGCTTATAGAAGAAGATAACGGCGGGTATGAGGTTTTGGAATATAGAGAGGTTGAAGAATGAAAAATATAAACGCGAGAGCGAATAGCGGTGATGATTGGAAAACGCCGGACGATTTTTATAACGACTTGGATAAAATCTATCATTTTGATTTTGATCCTTGTCCTTATCAATCAACGTTTGACGGCTTAAATATGGAATGGGGGGGGGTGAACTTCATTAACCCGCCTTACACCAGGAAGCTGAAAGAAGCGTTTGTTGTTAAGGCATTGGAAGAGAGTAGAAAGGGTAAAACCTGTGTTCTGCTGCTTCCTGTAAGCACTTCAACGGCTTTGTTTCACGATGTAATTAAACCGAACGCGAAGAAAATTGAGTTTGTTCGCGGAAGGTTGAAGTTTGAGCAGAAGGGGGAAGACGGCAGGTTTTACAGTAAAGGTTGCGGCCAACATGACAGTATGATTGTTGTTTTTGAAGGGCATATTTAAGGGGGATAATAAAAATGACAAGGGAAATACCTATCAGCAGAATTGACTACGGAACTAATATCCGAACCGAACGCGACGAGGATATTACGGAGCTTGCAAAGAGCATTGAAAAACACGATGTTTTACAACCGCTTGTAGTGCGACCTACGCAGGGAAACCGCTTTGAAGTAATATGCGGCCACCGACGTTTTAAGGCTTTGCAGCTTGTAGGCGGCGACATCTTTGTTCCCTGCATAATTCGCGAGGATATTGAGGATAAAGATGTTCTGAAAGTTCAGCTTGAAGAAAACATTCAGCGCAAGCAAATGAGCGCGTATGAGCTTGTGGAAGCCTTTGAAAAAATGAAGGCGCAGAGCAAAAACAAACTGACGAACGAACAGATTGCAAAAATGCTGAATAAGAAAACAGGTTGGGTAATGAATCAGTATTTTGCGATCCATAACGTAAAAAAGGTTTACGGCGACGACGGAATGAACATCGCTAAAACAAAGAAACTTACCGCCGGGAAAATCATAGGCGACTATCAGAAAAAACAGAGGGCGGAAAACTCACTTAAAGGCGAAGGTTATTCTGTTTATCGAAACGGAAGAAACCTTGTGATTAAGTGTGATGATATGCAGGCTGCAGATCGTCTTTATGAAAAGTTCAAGAAACAATGCAAGAACTGATTTATAAAGGCGTTGACTTAAACGCAATGACTTTGCTTGATATTTTCGATTTTAAGAGCAAAGAGGAAGAAATAGAGTTTAAGAAGGGGCTTGTCGATAGCGACATAAGAAAAGAGCAGGAGTATCAGAATGATAAACTTAAGCAAAAGCGAAAGCGAAAAATTGATTGAATTACTTAAAAAGGACGGTGAAACAAAGGCGAATGTAACGCTTATTAAACGCCTTGAAAAATCCATGAAACCGATTAAGCCTAGAAGCGCAAAAAACAAGGGGCTTGATTGGCAGAAAGAAGTCTGCGCGATTGTAAGCCGAATTACAGGTATTGAGTACGTTCAGCAGAGCGACGACTGCGAGATTCATTCAAGAGAAAGCGGCTTGAATGGCGTTGACGTTATTTTGCGGGGCGAAGCAAAAAAGAAGTTCCCTTTCTGCATTGAGTGTAAAAACTCAAAATCTATTTCCCTTCCCGAATGGGTAAGGCAGGCAGAAAGCAACTGCGACGACCTGGATAATTGGCTTTTGTGCATAAAAAGCCCGCTTTTACCTATGAAAAAGGTTGTTGTTTTGGCTATGTCAAAGTTTGAAGAGCTTATGACGGAGAAAGCGCATTGATTTATAAACCAATGTGATATATAATGTTGCAAAAGAACTCTTAAAAAAAATCTAAGTATCATTCTGACCAATGGTGCAATAAAACGGTGTGGGAAAGTGAAAGTACGTTTTAGTTGTATCGTTGAGTATCTAAACGAAAAGCAAAAATCCAATTTTACAGGCAGTGTCAAATTAAGTTTTGAAAACGGCGAAATTGTGGCCGTCAACGAAGCGAACAGGCACGATTTACCGCTTACAAAAGCAGGCGATGAAAGTGTAATAAAAAAATATCTCGACATGGCAAACAACCCGCTATTTAACGGCGCGGTTGTTTTTGTTTATGATTCCGGCAAAGTAACCGATTATTCTTACTCAAAATCTTATAAGGGCGAAACGCTTAAGAAGTTCCTGGGGGCATAAATGCAATACTGCCCTAACTGCGGATATGAAGTCAGATATATCGCTACAGGATTTAATGAAACGGCAATATGCGACGCAAAGGAAATTGACATAGTAACCGAAAACGGACACAAGTTTAGAGGTTATCCGCGCCACTATTGCCAATGCTGCGCTAAGAAGCAGGAGAATGACAATGGAAACGGAAGAAACGGAAGCAATAGAACAAGTTGAGGAAACTCCAAAAAAAAGACGGAAAACAAAACCAAAAGAAACATTTTGCGTAACTTTGCCCGACGGCAGCGTTATTGACCTGGATTCATACGACTATGAGGGTATAAAGTTCACTCAAAAAGAAAAACTGTTTATCTTTTGGTACACATACCCGGAGAGCGACGCATATCACTGCGGAAGCAAAGCCGCCAGGAAAGCAGGTTATTCAGCAAAAACCGCCGCGCAGAATAGCTTTATTATGCTGCGTAAAACAAACATTAAGGCGATGATTGACAAGTTTTCCGCAAATGTTATTAAGACCGGAATAGAAGAAGCATATCACAATATCATAAGACGCAAGATTGCCCGCACAGAGTTCCGGGGCTTGGACTTCTATAACATAGAACGTCATGTAACGGAAGAGGGAAAAGTCTTTACAGACGTATCAATCAAAAAGCCGGAAGAACTCACCGAAGAACAGAAACTTTGCATTGACGGCATTGATTTTGTCGGACAAAGGGCTATTCCGAATTATAAATTGCCGAACCGCAACGCCGAAGAAAACAAGCTCATTGAACTCTACGAAAAAATGAACGGCGAAGATAACAAGGACGGCTACGAGGTAGAAACTACGGCGGAGATTATAAAAGGCAATCTGCAGGTAAAAACAAAGGTAATCAAGAGTAATTCAGAAATTACCGAACTTTCAGACCTTAAAAACAAGTCTACGGAACGAACGGAAGAGGACTAATATATAATGGATTTGTGGACACCCGAAGAGAAATTAAACTACATCTACGCTTTTATGAAATATGACAATAAAGACGTTGAGCTTGATTTTTGGCAGGACGATTTCATAAAAAACCGCAACCGTTTTATTTCGCTTCTTAAAAGCCGACAGACAGGATTTTCTTTTATCGTATCAATTAAAGGCTTGGTTAAGGCTTTAGACCCTGCAAGAACTAAATACACGAAGCAGTTTGTTTCATACAACGAGGACGACGCGCAGGAAAAAATCAGATATGCGCGGGAGTTTTACGAATCAATTCCCGACAGGTATAAAAAGAAATTGGTACACTCGACCGCAACTATGCTAGAGTTTGAGGACGTAGGCGGAAAAACTACAAGCCGTTTAATCAGTCTTCCCTGCAGACCGCCACGCGGTAAGAACGGCGATGTATGCCTAGACGAGTTTGCAATTTATTTACCGCGACTGTCTAAAGAAATATACACCGCCGCGTCATTCTGTACTCTTAGACGAGGTTGTATTGAAGTAGGCTCTACGCCGTTGGGTACAATCGGCAAGTTTTACGAAATATGCACAGATAAAGAAAAATATCCGAACTTTGACCGCTATTTTATTCCATGGTGGTACGCAAAAGTTATGTGTAAGGACGTAAAAAGCGCGGTAACACTTGCGAAGGATATGCCGACAGAAGAGCGTGTAATGACGTTCGGAACAGACCGCCTTATCAATCTTTTCACAAACTCTACGCTTGAAGATTTTCAGCAGGAATGTGAATGTACGTTCATTGATAGCGCAAGTTCTTACATATCGCTTGAACTGATTTATTCAAATACACCTGGAAGGCGGGAAGACGATATTCCGGTAAACATTGAAAAAGACGAAGATTATTTTGAAGCGAAAAGAAACATTGAAATAAAGGCCTTCAAAGACCCGGACGAGCTTATTTTGAACTATAAGCCCGAAATACATGGATCGCCGTTGTTTATGGGTATGGACGTAGGACGTTTTTCAGATAAAACCGCGTATTACATCATCGGGCGAGTAAACGGCAAAAAGCGTTCTGTTCTTAAACTTGAAATGAGAAACGCAAGCTATGACACTCAAAAAGACGTTTTCCGAAAACTTATGAAGCAGCTTCCGATTTTTCGTTCCTGCATTGATAATACAGGTATTGGAAACAATCTTGCGGAAGATATGCACAAAGAGTTTGGAGAGCGCGCAGAGCCTTTTACAATGACCCTTCAATCAAAAGAAATACTTGCTATGCAGGTAAAAACAGGGCTTGAACGTCTTGAATTTCTTCTTGAAAATGACCGCGAGTTTCATGCGCAGATTCACTCTATCAAGAGAACGCCCACGTCGGGCGGCTCATTTCGTTATGACGCGGAGCGCAACGAAAAAGGACACGCCGACAGTTTTTGGGCGTGGGCGTTGGCAAACCACGCGGCCACAGAGCAAGTTTCCGAACCGAACTTTTACGCAGAATGGAGTAGAAAAAAGAATCAAAGCGTGGTAGACTTAAACAACAATACAAAAGAACTCTCTGAAAACCCTTCATCGCTGACCCGAAGTAGGGGCAAATCCTTAGCGACTGTTTTAAGGAGAGTTCAGAATGGAAACCACTGACGAAAAAAGCATTATTCCTATTGCAAAGAGTATTCAGCCCGAAATTGTAGATATAAAACGCGAAATCAACCGGGCTAAACGTTACTCAATGGGTTTTCAAGCGTCCGATTATCAGCGGGCAAAACAGGAAAACTCACAATCAACTTTCTTTGACCCTTACAGAAACACCGAAAATCAGTACGGCAACTTAAGAACTGCAGACGGCAATTTTAATCGTGAAGTCGATTGTCAGACTTTGCGCCGCGTTTCTAAAAAAGCCTGGATCATCAATCTTTGTATAAGTCATGTTCAGAAGAAAATCAAACCTTTCTTAAAACCTTCTACAAACCGCAACTTGCGGGGCTTTGTCGTAAAAAAAGTCGGCGAGGACGTTGTTAAGGCTGCAGGGCAGAAGTCGAAGGAAAGAACCGAAATTGAACAGTTCATTCTTAATTGCGGCGAAAAGAAAAATCCCGATCGCGACAACTTTGTTAGATATTGCGATAAGATTATCCGCGATATTCTTGAAATCGACCAGGTTGCTACAGAATTGGGAAATACCCGGCTCGGAAAGATTTATGCTTTTTGGGCGGTTGACGGAGCGACAATAGAGCGCGTTCTGCCTAATCAAGACAATCCGTTTAATATTAAATATGTGCAGGTTATTGATTCCATTCCGCAGGCATTTTACCCGGAAGGAACTCTCATTTTTGACTTTCAGAATCCGCGAACAGATGTTCGCTATTCACTTTACGGCTATTCAGTTGTAGAACAGGCGATAGACCTTATTACAAGCACAATAAACGCCTTTATGTATAACGCCGGATTCTTTACAGAAAATAAACTTCCGCGCGGTATGCTTTTGCTTGACGGAAACGCAAACCAGGAAACCGTTGAGCAAATGGAAGACTATATTTGCGACATTATGAGCGGAACGCCTAGCAATCAATGGCGCGTTCCGATTATTCCGGCAGGAAACGGAACAGGCGGAGAGCAGAACTCAATTAAATGGGTATCACTTGCAGGAACAAACAAGGAAATGGAGTTCCAGGGGTGGATTGACCTTCTTATGAGCGCGATTGTTTCTTCTTTCGGTTGCAGTATGGAAGAACTGGGCTTGCACTCTTCAAAGTCGCAGCCTGTTTTTGAACGAAATACCGCGCCGGAAATTGAAGCGTCGAAAAGCCTTATTTTGGGCGATATGCTCACATTCCTGCAGCAGTATCTTAATAAAATCATTGAAATTGCATATCCGGGCTACGAAATTGAGTTTGTTGGCTACGAACGCGACGACCCGAAACAGATTCTTGATATAACAAAGGGTGAACTTGAATCATACAAGACATTGAACGAAGTGCGAAAGGAAAAGGGCTTGAAGCCTATTGAAGCGGAATGGGCAGACAAATGCCCTGCAAATCCGCAGTTTGTTCAGATGTACCAGGCTTCACAAATGAACGCCGACGGCGGAATGGAAGACATGGGAGAAGAGGGCGAAGACCTCGGCGGCGAAGAAGCGCCGGAAGAGGGAGCAGAAATTGAAGAAGGCGGAAACGTTGACGAGGACGCCTGGAATGATATATCACCCGAAGAAAGCGAAAAATCAGAGGGCGGAAACATACAGAAATCACTTATCATAAGGATTTAGTTATGCACGAAGTCATTATTGAAATTAAAGACATAACAGAAGGAAACAAAGCGCAGAAACTCGAAGCACTTGAAAAAGCCTTCGCAGGCGTTCCTTCTGAAATCGTAAAGGCAGACAATACGCCCGCCCTGCAGGACATCACCCTTTACATGAAGGACAGAAGCGAAAAAAGAATTGAAAAGGCGTTGAGAACACTTTCAATGACTTTGGGCGTTCCTTCAAAAGCTGCAAAGGGTGAAGTTTTTGCATACAAGGCGCAGGAAGATTTGACCGACAAATGGTGCGGATTCTTTTCAACTCTTGTCAAAGATACATACGAGTTTACGACAGATTATTTTTCACTTCCTAAGAAAACCGCTATGAGCAAGGCGGATAATCTTGTTTATAAGGGCAAAACACTTTACTACCCGGAAAGCGGCGAGCCGATTAAAAAAGCCGATTGGGAAAAGTTCGTAAAGAATCTTGAGAAGTTTTTGAACCGTAATAATAAAAATCCGGGCGAAAGATTGATATTGCAATCACAATCTTTAGGCAAAATCCTTGATCGTATGCTGAAATATAATACTTTGGACGCCGTAAAAAAATTACGACTTGAAGAAGTGAACTATCGCGGAAAGTCTTTTGATTGGATAAGCGATTCAATTAAGAACATGAAAAATGTTTTCGGAGATTCTCTTACACGCGCAGAGCAGGCAAGAATTGAAATGTTTACACAGTCGGCCGCGCAGAAAGTAACGAATGTTACGGAAAAAATGCGGGGCGACATTCAGCAGATTCTTATTGACGGCGTTCGCGGTAGAAAATCAAAAGGGCAGGTGTCGCAGGAACTCTTTGACAAAATGGTAGGCGACAACCGCGACTATCAAAGACTTGCCGACACAGAGATTCAGAACGCTTTCAACAATTCATTTATCCGCGAAGAAGTGCAGGCCGCGCCGGAAGGCGAGAAGGTTTATTTTCAGCGAATAGAAGTAATCGACGCGAACACCTGTCCGTTCTGCAGGGAAATGAACGGCAAGATTGCTTTATGGAGCGATAAGCCTTTGAGAAACGATAAAGCGGGCGACGGCGTAGCCGATTTCGTTATTTGGGAAGGTAAGGAATGGGGCGGAAAAGGTCATTCATTCTCAACCGGAGTATTTCACCCTTATTGCCGCGGTAGTTGGGTAAGATACAACAAAGATATTGATAACGCAAGAATTGACGCGCTTATTGCAGACAGAAGCGGCAACGCTAAAAGGTGGAATAATGCCGTAAAGCAGGCTACGGAAGAGTTTGAGAAAAAAGGCTTTAAGAATCCCGACGATTCTACAAAGGGATTTACCGACAGAATCAATGAACTTTTTCGGGGCGATGATATTCAGAAGTCACTCACAATCAATGAAAGGCTTTTCAGACTTTGGACTAGAAGAGTGAATCCGGATTTTCTTGAAGAAGTAAAAAAGATTCACGACGGAAAATACTTTATTCCAAGAGCCGTTTACAAAATTAAAGGCTATCCGCAGGGGCAGGATTTAGAAAACTGCGAGCTTATAAACCTCGGAGAAGATTCTTTGACTATTTCATGCGGCGGAGATTGGCAGGACGAAAAACTTGTAAAGATTGAGTTTTCCGACGACGGCGGACTTATTGCAAAAGAAGTTGAAGAAGCTGAAAAGGAAGACGGCCATATATTAAACAGGAAGATGTCATACATTTTTGGGGGCGTAGAAAAATCCCTCACATGGAGCGGACATAAGCTGCAGGGCAGAAAAATTTTTGCGGGGCTGAAAATCAGCATAGAGAACCGCAAGGGAAGCATACGGCGCGGCGTAGACGGCGACGGCCACGAGTGGGCTATAAAAATGAAGTACGACTACGGATATATCCGCGGAACGGAAGGCGTTGACGGAGATCATCTTGACTGTTATTTAGGCGACAACGAAGACGCAAAGAAGGTTTACATCATTCATCAGAAGATACCAGGAACGTCTACCTATGACGAAGACAAGTGCATGATAGGATTCAATACACTTGAAGACGCAAAGCAGGCGTATTTATCACAGTACGACAAAAGGGGTTTTCTACAGAGTATTGATACTGTTGACATTGCAGTTTTCAAGGAAAAAATCTTCCAAAAGAAGTACAAGGGAAAAAGACTTGATATATAAATCCTGTCTTTCAATTCATTGAGTTATAACTAACTTGTCAATCAGATAAACAAGTTTAGTAATAGAAATATCGTTCTAAAACATTAAAGAACTTGATTTTTAGGGCGGTTTTAGGGGGTCGGATATGGCAATTATCGGATTTTTGGAACGGTACAGAGCGAATAAAGATTGGGATTCAATCGAAAAATCGCACAAGTACATCAGACGCTTTCCAAAAAAGAGCGGTAAGGGGTGGAACTATGTTTATAATGACAGTTGGAAACACCCATTTAAGGCTTTGCTTGAAGTCTTCGGAATAAAGCGCGATCGCATAGACGAAGATTATTCAAAGCATAACATCAGCAAGGATTACGGCGCAGACAAACAGACTTTTGCGGCTCATGTATTGGAGTATTTCACTCACAAAATGAAGTGGGATAGTCTTTTTTCAAAAAAGGACAAACGCGACAAATACAAAAAGCCTGTAAAGCAGAGCGAAGTAAAAGAACGCGCCGCAGCCGAAAAGGTTGAAAAGAAACCTTCCGAATCAATGATCGTAAACCGTTCACTTATGCGGAAGGTATGGAGTATTTACAGTGTTGAAGGTCAGCGCGTAGAAGCGGAAGAAAGCGAAGCGGAGAAACACGCTAACCGCTCTAATGCGATGAAGGGAAATAAAAACGCAGAAAAGAATGGCATATATACAGACAAGGGGGCTGAAAATGCAGGAAATAACTCTAACATTGAGCAGAACGGACTTTCCGTTAGTTCTGAAAACTTACGGAATGGAAGGGGCGAAGGAACAGGCAATCAGAATGTGCCTGGCACAGAAAGCGGAAGTAACGGAAACGAATCTTTACTCGGTATTGGCGAACCTGGAAGAGGACTTACAGAATCAGACGGCGATGTCAACAGAGGAAGAGGACGAATAACCAAAGGACAGGCGCGAAAAATACGCGAACAGTGCCGCGAGATTCTGCAGAAGACTGATTCAGAAATCACCGCAGAAGATAAGGCTATTTTATCGCAGTATGTAGGAGCGGGCGGAACAGACGAAGAGGGAAGCTCGAATAGCGGCGTATTGTATGAGTTCTATACACCGCGTAACGTCATTTCTAAGGTTTGGGAACTTGTAGATAAATACAATCCGCGACAGGATAAAACCGTAATTGAACCTTCTAGCGGTATAGGACGCTTTGCGGAAGGCAGACCGGAAAAGTTCACGATGTTTGAACTTGAAAAGGATTCTGCGCGTATTGCTCACATACTCCACCCTAAAGCAGAAATCGTACAGGGCGCTTTTCAAGAAAACTTTATGAAAATGAAAGGCGGACGATTCACAAAAGATTTTGAAAAATATGATGTTGCGGTAGGAAATCCGCCTTATGGAGCTTATACAGGAAAATATAAAGGTATGGGCGAAGGCAAGGACTACAAACGCTATGAATCTTATTTTATGTCGCGCACTCTTGATACTCTCAAAGACGGCGGCGTTATGGCTATGGTAGTGCCTAGCGGATTCCTTAACGGTGGCAGTGCATACGGAAAAGACCTGGAAAAGATAGCAGGAAAAGCAGAGCTGCTTGAAGCGTGGCGACTTCCTAACGGAACTTTTGACAGTACGGACGTTGGAACTGATATTGTTGTATTCCGCAAGGGAAAAGGAACTACAGTTGACGCGCTTACAAAATACTTTGAAAACAATCCCGATCATATTGCCGGAGATATTGCGACAAGAATCGGACGTTTCGGAGAAGAAACATATATAAAGCCAAAAGAAGGGCAAACTTTTGAAGACGCTATAAACTCGATAGACGCAGGAAAGACCGAACTTGATAGCAAGGTAGGGGAAATTGCGCAGTCTATTACAGTGAAAGAAGAAAAGCCGGAAGCAAAGCCTGTTACATCAAAAACGATTTTCGGCGACGTTGTAAAGACAGATAAAGGAATCGGCGTTGTATGCGGTTATGTTAAGAAGAACCGCAAGACTGCAGGTGTTGTTGTAAACGTCGAAGGAAAATCCGTAGAAGTTCTTTTCAACGAAGAGCAGAAGGCAAGCCGTACTCTTAGCGAAGCTATGAAAGGCAATAAGAACGCAGAAGGAAAACACGATTATCCGGTAAATCCCGAAGCACACCTTCTTAGCGCGGAAGAGTTCAACTCAAAATATGGGAAATCCGTAGACCCTAAAGACCTTCCGATTTGGAAAGTTACGGATAAGTTCGGTAATGTCGATATGACAAAACTTACCGATGAACAGAAAAAATACGTTGAAAACTCAAAACACTTTGTAAAGGACGGCGAGGTTTACACAAACGTCGTAAACTATGCAAGCGGTAACATTCGCGAAAAGCTGAACGCATTGAATCCGAATGATCCGGAATACTCACTTAAAAAGTCATTACTTGAAGAAGTATGCCCGCCGGAAAAGAAAATCGGACAGTTTACGCTCTCACCTATTACAGATTGGGCGCGTGAATATAAGACTAAAGACGGAATGTCGCTTATTGACGGCTTCTTTAATTGGGCTTACAACGGAAACGGATATTATAGCGCGAGTGAATCACCGATTGCGCGTGAAGAGATTCCTCCAGAAATCAACTTCAATGATATTAAATCATTCATCAACAAAGAGCAGTTAAGACTTGACCGCGGAGAAGCAGGAACGGACGACAAGAAAGAAGCGCAGAGATACCGCGAGAGAAAGAAGCAGCTTAGACGCGACACCGCAATTAAACTGTTTAACCGTTATTTGCGCGAAGGATTGGGAATTGAAGACCAAAAAGACCTTACGGAAGCCTGGAACTTGAAATCCAATTCTTTTGTAAATCCCGACTACACAAAGATACCTATTTTTGTTGACGGTATGAGTTCGCACAAGGGAAACAAGAAGTTTAATCTGTTGGAGCAGCAGTTGAAAGGTATTTCAATGCTCACAAACAAGGGAACAGGACTTCTTGCTTACGACGTAGGCGTAGGAAAAACCGCCTGCGGAATTGTTGCGACTGTAAATCAGATTCAGACCGGACGCGCTAAAAAGCCGTTGATTTGTGTTCCTAAAGCGGTTTACTCGAATTGGATAAAGTCTATTCATCAGTTATTCCCGAATTACAAGGTAAATGAATTGGGAAATCTTTCTAAAAACTATTGGAAAGAGGGAATGAAGATTGAAGACGGTACAATTTCCGTATGTACTTACGAAGGACTTGAAAACATCGGATTCAACGAACAGGAAGAAGCGGAAATCCAGGAAGACGTAGAATACGGCGCAATGGAAAGCAATTCAGAGGGCAAGTCTAAGCGTAAAGCTGCAAGCGATAGCGAAAAGAACGCGGAACTTGTCGGAGAAATGTCAAAGACACGCGATATGGGCGTACAGTTCAGCGAATTAGGCTTTGATCATATTACGGTTGACGAAGTGCATAACTTCCGAAACCTTTTCAAAATGCCGCGCCACATGAATAAGAAGGGCGAGAGTGAGCAGGGAGAATCAAACGAGTTTGACGGACTTGGAAGCGGTGGAGAGCCTTCTAACCGCGCAAAGAAACTTTTTGCAATTACACAGTTGATTCAGCGTCATAATGACGGTAGAAACACTTTCCTTTTGTCAGCTACACCTTTCCAAAACTCACCGACAGAGATTTACTCTATCCTGTCTTATATGGCGCGCGACAAGCTCAAAGAAATGGGTTATTACTCATTGGAGCAGTTTGTTTCAAACTTCTGTAAAGTTCAGCGTGAATATGTCGTTAAGGCTAACCGCGTTACCGAAGCGCCTGTAGTAAAGGGATTTGAAAACCTTTCAGAGCTGCAGAACCTTCTCACTTCATACATGGATAAAGTTGACGGAGAAGAAGCGGGCGTTGTAAGACCTTACAAACGTATGCACGCGCCGGAACTTGAATTGACAGACCTGCAGAAGGCAATTATGGACGAATGTTCGGAATACATTGAGAAGCAGGAAAAGACACCGAAAAAAGAACGCGACGACGGCTATATGTTTAGGGCTATGAACGCTATGAAGAACTGCGCTTTAAGCCCTGCACTTGTAGACCCGCAGTTTATACCTGCCGGATTTGACATTCCTACGCAGTTTGTTGAATCATCACCGAAATTAACTTTTGTTTGTGATTCTATCATTGCGCAGTACAAGAAAAATCCGCATAACGGACAGATTATGTATATGCCTGCAGGCGTTGACGAGTTCCCGAAGGTAAGAGATTATCTTGTAAAACATGGTATGCCGAAGGACGCTATAGCACTTGTAAAGGGCGCGGCCACAACAGACAAAGCGCTTGAAGACCGCGACATGACTTTCAAAGAGTTCAATGATCCGGACGGAAAATGCAAGGTTATTATCGGCTCTAGCACTATCAAAGAAGGCTGCAACCTGCAGGGAAACACAACTTCAATTTATAACACTCAACTTGATTGGAATCCTACGGACGTTCAGCAGTTATGGGGTAGAGGTTGGCGACAGGGTAACAAGCAGGGAATAGTTCACTGTATTACGCCGCTTATGCACGATTCTCTTGACCCTATGATTTATCAGAAGCACGACGAGAAGGGAAGCCGAACCGATGATATTTATTCATACAAAGGCGACGCTATGAACGCGCAGGATATTGATCCGGAAGAATTGAAGTTCTCACTGATTAAAGACCCGAACAAGCGCGCTGATTTACAGGTTATGGAGTTCACAGAGAAAAACAAGAGCGATCAGAAAATGTACGGACAGTTAATTGACGTTCTGCATAAACAGATTGATTTTGCTTTTGAATCTGACGAAGACATAGCAAGCAAGGCTAAAAACGGTGTTGATTGGCGTTTCAATAGCGTTGAAGACGAGCAGAAGAAGATTGCCGAACACGAACAGAACATCAAAGATATTAAAGCTATGGTTGTAAAGTTCAAAAAAGATTATAAAGGCAAGGAAGACACCTTCACTCACAGAAACGGCGACGAGCTTGAAAAATACAATGTAGCCGGAAAAACAATCCGTTGGGGCTATACAGAGGGCAAGGAAGGTTATGAGGAAGCATTGCAGGACTTTGACCGCTTTATTACTTCAAACGAAGCCGATATTGCAACGTCAAAGGGTTACATCAAGGCTTACAACAAGAACTTTAAGAAAATGAACGACACCCGCGAAGCCTGCCGCGCTTACCTGGAATCAAAGGGAATGAAGACAAGGGAAGACTGCGAATTGAAGATACAGGACTATGTAAAACTTATGGACGAAGCAAGAAACAACGTAGACAAAGCAAAGGATATGCGCGAACAGTTCTACGCCGAAGCGGTTGCCTATAACGAAGCAAACAAAAAGAATCTTCTTTCGGTAAAAGACCTTGTGAAAATGAATGTAAATGACATTATGAATGATTTACACCCTATGGACGAAGAGTTTAAGGCGAAAATCAAGGCGGAAAATGACGCTAGATTTGGAAGAACGGAAGTTAAAAAATCATGGTGTTATTTCGACAAGAGCGGAAACGTTTATTTCCGTAAATCCGCTTTTACAAAGTCGGTATAATATGCTAAACTGATTTCAGTTTTAATGTTTTATTGAGATTGTGAAATCGGTTTTTACCGACGACGGAAAGCTGATTATCCCTATTCATTTAGGGGTAATCGGCTTTTTTGTTTTTAAATCAAAGAGGTGCTAACATGGCAGATTCAAAGTTTGAACACTTCAAGAAACTTGTGATTGAACATCTTGAAGAGATTGAATCAAAGGAAGCGCAGAAAAAAAACGGCTTAAAGAAATCGCTTTTAGAAGCTGAAAGCATGGCAAAAGGCGGAAAAGGCTTGCCGATTGGAACAATACGCGATTGGAAGGGAAGAAAATATATTAAAGTTGCGCCTGGTAAATGGCGGCCAAAGTATGACGGAGATTCACGCGGCGCAAGGTTGTCTATTGCCGCATTGAAACGCAAGGCAGAAAAATGCAAGAGTTCAGAAGAACTTCTGCAGCTTATTCTTGAAAACCGCGACAGATTTTCAGACAAGAACGGAAGACCGCTGCCTTTCGTTAAAGAACTTTCCGACTATGTATCAAATCTCAATGACAAAATCGAAGGCGAAGCAGGAAAGCCGGAGAAAACAGAGCCGAAAAAAGGCAAAAAGACCGTAGCGCAGTTGAAGACGGAAGGAAACGGCGAAGGCTCAATTCAGATAAATGAAACTCCCGAAGACCGCGCCCAGGTTACGAAAAATAATTCTTTTGTTGATGAAATATCGCGCCTTATGGGGTACGGCAAGAAATACGATTCTACAGAGGACGCTATAAAGGCATTGGAAAAGCACAAGGAAAGCGTTCATTCTATCATTCCTGTAAACGAAACACTTCACGAAAAAGCCGTAAGGGAAGGCAAGGAAGAAGCAACTCAGGCTATTATCGAGCAACTTAAACTCGGAGATAAAAACGTTACTTCTAGTTTTGTAGATCAAAATGCCTTTACTCTTGATGATATACGGCATATCGGCGACGGCAAGGAAACTAAGCGCGTTGAAGATATGGAAACCGCAAACAAGGTTATTAAAATGATTGCGCAGAAATACGGCGCAACTGAAAAGGGAAGAAAAGAACTTTCTGACTTCATCGCCCTTAACATCGGCGGTACGAATCCGCTTTTTGACAAGGTTTATGAGGAATACGGCGTTTCATACGAAGACCTTGATATGGATTTTGACGCCTGCCACGATCTTATTCTTAACAGAGCAAACGGAAAGGACGTACAGAAGCAGAGGGAACAGATAGCGGATTCAAAGAGCGAGTTTGAAGAGAAAACCCGGCAAATGGCTGAACTTGAAGACAAAGGATTCAAGCCCGACAATTCAATCACCATTAAAGACATACGCAAGAAATACGAATCATCAAAGAGCGTAGAGGGAAACAAGAAAACTGTAACACTTCCCGACGGCTCTAAAATCAAGTGTCATTATAAACTTGTGGAAGCAGAAGCGCCGACCGCAAGCCACGACGAAACAACTTTCGCGCCTTCAAAAGGCTTCCCGACTACGGAAGACGGAAGAAGCGTAAATGACCGCGATTATCAGAATGACGCTGACGCGCAGGAAAGCGTAAGAAAGATTGCTGCAAACTTCAATTCCCTTGCGCTTGAATCGCCGCCTATCGTTACAAAAGACGGCATTGTAGTAAGCGGAAACAACCGCACTATGAGCAGTAAACTTGCCGCAAGAAACAAGACAGACACCGCATATCTTGCAGACTTAAAGGATATGGCGGACGAATACGGATTTGAAGAAAAAGACCTGGAAGGATTCAAGAATCCGCGCCTGGTTCTTGAAGTCGATAACGAACACGAAGGAAAATACACTACGGAAGAGTTCGCAAAGTTCAACCGTAACACAAAGAAGACAATGAGCAACGTTGAAAAGGCGGTAAAACTTACAAAAACGCTGAATGAAAGCAAGATTCAGTCTATTGCGCAGGAATTGACGGCATACGACACAATGAGCGACTTATATCAAGACCCGAAAGGTTGTCAGATGTTCGTCGGAAAACTTATTGAAGCGGGCATTATCGGCGACAACGAAAAAGCGCAGTATTTGAAATCAGACGGAACATTGAACGAAACCGGAAAAGACTTTGTTGAAACTGTTCTTGTCGGAAGTGTTCTGAATGAGGGTAATATCCGAAAACTTGACGGCGCGGGCGGAAAAAGAATCAGACAGAAACTTGTAAGGGCTATCCTGCCGCTTATCGAAAACAAGGGAAACGGCAAGGAATATTCTTTCAACAAGGAATTGAACGACGCGGTGGATATTGCCGTAAACGTTGCAAAGAATCACGACACCTACAAGACCGTAGACGATTATTTGGCGCAGGGAACGCTTTTCGGAGAAACAAAGCCGGACGAAATAACAAGCAAACTTGCGAAACTTGTGCATGATGAAGGCGAAAAAGCATTTGCGCAGCGTATGAAGGATATGGGAGCAGGACTGCAGGCAAGCGCAAACGGCGAAATGGATATATTCCTGGGCGGCGTTGAATCAAAACAAAGCCTTATGGAGCGTTTCTTGGAAATAAAGAAATCCGTAACGGAGATTCTTTCAAAGATAATGAAGGCGCGGGGAACAAGTGAAATTGTTACAGGCGCACTCAATAAATTAGCGTAAAGCGAGGGTAAAGGTATGGGCGTAAAAGTAATGTTCACAAAGTCGATGTATAAAGAACTTGAAAAGTCTTTCGGAAAGAAAGATTTGTCGAAGTTACATCAGAAAGTTATCACCGATAAAAACGGACATCAGCGTAAAGTTTGGGTAAAAGGCGACGAAAAGAAGCCTGTAAACAACGGCAAAGGGCAGCAGGCAGGGGAAGAAAACAAAAATCAAAAGTCTTACGCCCATACAGTCGGGGATCATGTTATTTTCAATCATGGCGGAAGGGATTTAACAGGAAAGATCGCCGCCGTTGACGCAAACGGCGTTCGTGTTATCGGAACAGGAAGCGCAAAAGGACAGTTATTTAACGTAAGACACGAAAACGTAAAGCAGGTTACAAAAATGGTAAACCCTGCGGACGCTATTCGCGGTCTTATGGACGCAAACAGTGTAAAATCGGGTTGGCGCGGAACTGACGGTATGCAGCCTAAATCCTGCGACAGTGTAGAAGGTCTTTTGAAGACCGTTGAATCTGTCCGCGGTGAGTTCAGCAGTATTACTGACGGAATCTGCAGGAAGTTCGGCGCGCTGAATCCTATCGTCATGAAGCGACAGACTTTGAAAAGCGTTGACCGCATTAAAGAAAAGCTGCGCGAGGACGAAAAAGCAATAAAAGAAGGTTGCTTGAAAATCGGTACAAAGTATGAACCGCAGGGATATGACGCAAAAAGCGATACATACCACTGCCGGACTATCCGCGATTGCGACGGCCACACAATTTGTTTGAACAGTGTTGAAGACGTTGCGAATGTTCTTAGACATCTTGACGGAATGAAGGAAGTTGCGAGAATTAAAAACAATTTCGGAAAGCCTTCAAAAGTCGGTTATTCTGACATTAACGCAAACATCAAACTTTCAAACGGTGTAATCGTCGAATTGCAGGTAAACACTACCGCAAACATGGTAGCAAAAGAACGCTACGGTCACGCGCTTTATGAGGTTTACAGAAGCATTGAAAGCAATCCGAAGTACGCGAAACTTGCCGACCTTATGGCAAACGCGCAGACAGAGCTTTACGGACTTTCAAACAGGTATTCAAGAGAGGGCAACTTCCCGACCGACAATATACCGAAGGGCAAGGACGGAAACCCTAACATTTTCAGCGATGAATACAAGCATGAACCTTTTGCGGCTGCTATCCGCAACAACGTAAAGAACGCAATTCCGCTTTATCAGCGGGCAAAGGCAGAGGGCGCACTCAATGACGCGACTATAAAGCATTTTGAACATCTGATTGAATATATCAAATAGGTGTGATAGACTTTAAGACGTAGGGGGTATGTTATGAAATACTATTTAAGCGATTTTGACAAAGCCTTTGCAGTTGACGAGCAGGGCAATGAGTTTTACGTTTCAAAGTCAAAAGGACTTGTACCCGCTGACAAAGGAACTGTAGATATTATGTGGGGCGGAATTACCGAAGAAGAATCGAAGAATTACGCCTGGGACTAAAACCCGAATTAAAATAGTACACCGCTATCCTTTCCTGGATAGTCATAGCCGTAGCCTGTCTACGGCTTTTTTTATTTTCATGTTAAAAAATCCGGTTTTATTTAACACATTTATTTACTCATGTATAAAAATCTTGAATTATTTAACATATTTGGGGAAATTAAAGGAAATTAGCGGAAATTTTCCTTAATTTTACTTTCCGGCGTTTTCCTAAAATAACGGCGGTTATTATTTTACTTTCCTGTGCCGATAACGATTGTATGAAACACATTGAATGTAAGACGGCGCAGGGAAGAAACGCGGAAGCTGAGTATTTCTGCAGGAGCGGTAAAGATTGGATAAGGGTAAGGCTTTTCGGTTATCATACCGCGTTTGAGTTCTGCCTGGAATCTACATCTTTAGAAGACGCTTTGAAATATCTTGACGATAACATTGAATCAATCGAAAAAGCGGAAGACGGCTATTCAGAAGAGCGGGCGCGGTGTAACGACTGATTTTTTAAACTACGAGTTTAATGACAATTTAAAATCATCATGCGAAAATCGGCTTAGTGAGGTGATTTTATGAAAGAATGTAAAGCATTAAACTTTTTGATTGACGTTGCATACCGCAATACTTTAACCTGCGACCTATGCAAGGCTATGAATTGGGAATGTCCGTTTGATCCGAACATTGACGCAAATCAAGACCCGGAAGGCACAATCTGCAGGCAGTTTCTTCAAAAGAATCTTGAAGAAGCAATTAAAAAAGATTTTGAACTTCTTGACTGCGATAATAAAAAGTAAATAAATCTTGTTTGAGAAGCAAGGCTAAAAAATGCCCTAAAACCGCTCTAGGATTGATTTTGAGAGGGGTTTAGGGTGTTGGTCGATACTTTTCCCATTTTAATTAAAAAAGGGCTTATTTTGGCGTTTTTAGGCTTTTGTTCTCTACGGTAATGTAGACGTGTTTTAATATGGGGTAACATTGTTCTGACATATCGGGCAAGTATTTTGATAATTCATACGCAATTTTATCTACAAGCTCTAAACCTACAAGACAGGAAGACGATACTACATCAGACAACATTTGATTTATCTTGTCGCAAACTTCTGCAGGAAAATAAGCGGTCTTTAATCTTCTTTCATCAATGTACCAATCGACATAAACGCTGCTATCTCTTGCCTTTACAACAACGGCTTTATTTTCGTATTTGTAGGTTTTCTTAATTCCTATGGAATCTTCTTTTACGGCCTTTTCATAAGTGCTAGATATCAATTCTTTATACACTCCACGCCCCTTTTTATGCTTTCTGAAATAAAATCCAATTTCACGCCGTTTTCAAAGATATTTAGTTGAGATATTTTAAGCCTGTGGAATAGTTCACCCTTGTAAATAAAATCATAGCAAAAGAACAGGTCGCCGTTTATTTCAAGATTGTATTTTTTCAATTCTGCGTTCTTCTTGAAATCGTCTTCCGTAATTCCATTTTCACGCAAAAAGTCTTTGCAGATTTTTTCAAGTTCTTTTGTGATCCTGCGTTCAATCTTTCTTTCTAACATTCTTTCGGCGAGATTTTCTTCCGGCATAATAAAGGCCATATCATCGCGGCTTATTAAATCCTTGTTCCGAAATCCGCAGGATATACCGTCATTCCAATTACCGCCTGCAAGTAGCGCAGGTGAACGCACTGCGACCTTTGGAACTTCGGGAAGAGGATAGACAGGTTGTGATAAAGTCTTTATTCCAGGCGTTAGATATTGATATATAAACAGATTGTCCGTCATGTAAAATACTCCTTACATATCTTTAATGCAGAAATCGTCCATAACAGAAAAACTTATGTTTTTGCCGCGCTCTTTTGCTGCCTGCTCTTGATCTAGCCATTTCCTCGTACATTCCGGGCATAAGCCTTTGAACTTTCTATTTTTCAAGTCGGCTTCTGATAAAAGACAAGTTTTCTGCAGTTCGCGCAATGGCAATAGCAATTCTTTTCCGCACTCTGCGCAAACATACGGCTCAAATCCTGGGTGCAGAAGTTTTACAACATCTTGAGAAAAAAGAGTTTTTCCACGCGATCTTATCTGCCATACCTGCGGTGGTATCTTCAACATCTTTTGACTTTTCATTTAGTTATTTGCACTCCGCTTTTACTATAGATTCTCCGGTAAGGCGATCTGTAAAGGTTATGTCTAAATCTATTTCCAACATATCCGCAATCCTGCGAAGCTCTGACAACTTCATATCGCCGCGATAAAGTTTGTTGAAAAGGTTCTGCTTTGACTTTCCTAGTTTTACCGACAGTTCGGCGACTGTTATTTTACGTTTTACGCATAGAAGCCTTATTATTTCGTTTATATCCAATTCCATAAGTTATGATATTAAAGCAAAAAGTGTAAAAAGACAACTAAAAAGTTTAATAATTAAATGAAAAAGTTTAATTTTTATTGACAGATTAAACTAAATAGTTTAATCTGAAAGTGTAAGGGAAAAATGACCTTGCAAGGAGCGTACACCATGAAAGTAAATGCAGTTAGATATGACGAGTTAGTTGATCTTGAAAAAAAATATGAAAACGAAAAGCGTTGTGGCTACGATGAAGAACCATGTGCAATTTGCGGTCGCCCGATTAAAGAAGGTTCAAAATGTGAAAATATCAGAATGTTTGGTGGCGGAGAATACTTTACGACATCAAATGTAGAGGATTATAAACTGCCTGATGATATGGGGTGGTACAGTGTTGGCTTAACCTGCTTTAAGAAGTACAAGAAATTGGAAAAAGAAATCGAGGTTGAAGAGGAATAAACGGAAGCCGGGGCTTACCCCGGCAGACGAGGTTAGAAATATGGACGATACATACTACGGAATTGAACGAAAGAAAGATGAAAACGGCAAAAATTGGTACGGAGTATATTTTATCATTCGCGGACAAAAAGCTATGTTTCGCGGCGTATTTCCTACCAGGCAGAAAGCCGTTAGAGATTGTCAAAGAAAATGTTGCGGTCAATGGATTTCTGATTATGAGATTAGAAGCATTTAAGGGGGGCGCGTTATGTTTGAAACGGTTATCAACGACAACAAAGTAAAGGTTATGCAGCTTGAAGATTGGAAGACAAGCATTGAAAACGACTTCAAGCCTGGAGATTACTTTGACGAAGGGATTGCGTGGGATTTAATAAACTGCGTTCCGCCGCTGACCTTCTCATGCGGTTATTTTCAATGCGGAGAGCCGCACTCTTTTGTAAACGGAAAGCAGACATACTTAACGCTTTTGAAAGTGAATAAAGAGCCGGAAGTTTGGCAGTTCTTAGGATATTGCCATGCAGGGCAGACTGTAACACCCGACGAAGAGCAGAGGTAGGTATTTTATGACAGAAACAAAATATATTCCAATATCAAAGTTGAAAGTTGGAATGGAAATAAAAGGGTATAAAACAGGAAACACAACCTCTTTTTGTACACAAGAGGTAGTTGCAATAAAGAATAATACCGTAAAACTTAGTTGGGGAACAACTTTGGAAAATGCTTCTGATTATATGTTTTCTGTCAAATTGACTGATAAGGAATTAAGAGAAAAGTATAAGGCAGTAGTGCAGGAGATAAGAGAAGCCTTGAATCATGATTTAGGTCAAGTAGACGGTTATCATGAAATGTGGAACTCCTGGGTTTATGTTTCCAATTTAGCCGAAATGGCTTCCACGCTGAATGAGCATAAAATGAGAATTATAGGATATGCAACTCTGACAGTTCCAAAACACGCAATGTTTTCTGATGAAGTATTAGATATAGGTATTGTAGCAGAGTATGAAGACGGTGAGCGTATTTGGTGTCATGCTTCGGACAAATACAGAAAAAGCCTTTTAAACCGCGATAAGCGAGAAGAAATGGAGTAAAAATGAAATGGATTGCATATAAAGGAACTGTAAAATGTGAAAAATGCGGTCATATTTCTTTCTACGGCTATCAAGATAAAGATACCTTATGTAAGAAATGCCGCAGCGGATTTTACAGGTTTTATCCTATGGAAGTATGGGAAACAAAGGAGCTGATGTAATGAAAGAGATTGGAGCGGTTACAATAGGAAATTTGATTAAAGCCCACTATGAAAAAGATGAACATAAGTTCAAGACTTATGCAGAGTTTATAGCAGAAGCCTATAAAGAAAAAGGTGAAGAAAGGGCTGAAAGAATAATCAGAAGTAAAATAGACGGAAGTTATAAGAATAAACCTGTGGCAGTTATCTTAGACAATGAGAGAAAAGAAGAATTGAAAGACGAAATGAAAAACAGAATAAGCCTTGCACTTAAAGACCCGATACTGCAACAGGGATTTGAGATTATCTGTAAGGAAAATGCAGAACTGAAAGAAAAGAATAATAATCTAGTGGCAAGTTCAAAAACTATAATAAGTCTTTCAGATGAAATTGAAACTAGAACTATGGAACAACTCACCAAAGCAGAGGAAATCATAAGAACCTTGTATTTTATAATACAAGGCAGAATTGATTACGAAGATAACATACAAATTAAAGATAGCATGGATTTAGCAAAAGCCTTTCTAAATGAGGTAAAATAATGAGTATCTTAAATGAAAAGACAGAAGAAACATCAAAGAAAATACACCTTATGGTAACAAATCTCTGTTCAAGACATTGCCCTAATTGCTGCAATAAATGTTATTCTTTAGATGATATTCCACTTGTTACGGAAGATGAATTAAAGGACTGTGAATCACTGTTCCTTACAGGTGGAGAACCTTTTGAATTCTGCAATGTTGACGCTCTGGCAAAGTATTATAAAGAACATTATCCGAATATAGAAAATGTAATTGTTTATGGCAATGTCAAAGAGTTTGCAGGTTATCTTTTTCTTGCAAACGGAACTCTAAACTATGTCAATGGCGTTTCATTATCAATCAAAGATAAAGAAGATTTGGATATTTGGAACAGGTCTGTTCGTAACCTTATGCAGTATAGTGAAAAATCCAAGAATCTTATTCATAATCGCTTATATTGTTTTATAGACGGTGAAATTATAGTTGCCGATAGATTCCCGGCAATCAAAAGAAAATGGGTAGATTACAAAGAATGGAAGCCCGCTGATGATTCCATTTTCAGAAGAGCTTTCTAAAGGGGTATATATGGCTTATTTAGATTTTGAAAAAGAGTATTTGAAAGACAGGCCTACAGAGCCGTATTGTGCGAACGAAAACCCTGGCGATTGGGCGGAATTGGCGAAGTATGCAGAAGATAATCTGCAGGCGGCGTATAATCGCGGATATTGCGAATGTTTTCACAAGGCAGAGGAAATTATTAAAAATTTGCTAGAATGTGAAGGCACTTGTGAAGATTGCAAGGTAACCGGAAACCTATGTGATAAATGGATTGAAAAGGCTGAAAACTTTTTAAGGGGGAAATTATGAACGATGATAAATTGTCTATTATGATAAGTGGCAGGCGCGTAGGTCAGTCAATGTTAACTGCTAAGGCTATTTCCCGGCAGACGTCTATGGATTGGCAGAAGGTACAGAAGGCAATTATTTACGCGACGGAAAAGCACGAAGGGCAGAAGCGCAAGGGTACGGATATTCCTTACATCGTTCACCCTATGGAAGTAATGCAGATACTTTCTTCTATGGGTTGTCCTGCAAATGTTGTAATTGCCGGAATCCTTCACGACACTTTGGAAGATACGACGGCCACGCCGAAGGAAATTGAAGAGCTTTTCGGGGCTGATGTTCTGAACATTGTTCAGCATGAAAGCGAAGACAAGTCTAAGACCTGGAAAGAGCGCAAGCAGCACACTATAGACAGTTTGGCAGAAGCCCCGAAAGAAGTGCGCATTGTATGTTTTGCCGACAAGTTATCTAACATTCGTTCTATGTTCCGCGACAAAGAGAGTATAGGCGAAGAACTTTGGAAGAGGTTTAATGCCGGAAAGAAAGATATTGAGTGGTATTACAGACAGGTTGCGGAAGCGCTTAGATATACAGAGATAGACAATTCCTGGTGCTGCAACTATAGAGTTGCGTGGTCTTATTTCAAGGAATTTGAGCATGACATAAACTGCGTGTTTGACGAGCCGGAAACTTGACAAATAATGCCATTGATTTTAGAATGGGAGTAAATACGAGTTTTTAAGCAGAAAACTTCTTAAATACGAATCAGTGATTTGCACTTAGAAAGGCAGTCGCGAAAAGACGGTACACCTTGTACTGAACTTTTTGTGGACTGTCTTTTTTTTATTCAATTTCGGGGTGCAAAATGACCGATTCAGACAAGTTCAATGATGTTTATCTCAATTTGGAGATACGCAAGTCGGCAGGTAAAACCGACGCTTTTGGTAACTATATCTTTGAGGTTGAAGCAAGCAACGAGAATCTTGATTTACAAAATCAAATTGTTTTACAGAACGCGCTCATGGAATCTAAAGACGAGTTCCTTAAGGGCGGCGTTATTTCTTTCGACCACCTTCACAAAAGACGCGATGAAAAAGGAAATGTAATTTCAGACCCTTCAATGGTTATTGGAGAGCCTATTGACGTTACTTTCGACGAAGCCACAAAGAAAACTATTGTTAAAGGCAAGCTCTACGCCACAAACGAAAAAGCCCAGGAAATAATCAAAATGCTTAAGGCGGGTTCAACTCGCGTAAGGGCAAGCGTGGGCGGAATCTTCCCGCAGATCGTAAAGAACGTAAAAACCGGAGTTGAGAAAATTACTCATGTTCTTTGGAATGACCTTGCGCTTACTACAAGCCCTGTAAACAACACTGTAGGAAACGCCGTTTTTGCGAAGTCAATGACGGCTGCAGAGTTTGTTGATTATCTTCCGCTTGAAGTAAAGAAATCACTCTGCGCGGGTTACAGTACCGATTCTGCGGCAAAGACAGGCGGACAGGCGCTTATTCCGGAAGACACAAACACTAAAACTATTGACGTTTCAAACACTACGACAAAATCCAACACAAATGAAGAGGAAGCAATAGAAAAGCTCGTTGATATGCTCAAACGCCACCGCGTACATGGTGAAAACGACGCTATTGAGTTCCTTATTTCACTTGGTATCAGCAAAGAAAAAGCCGGGGAGATTACCTCGGAAATTATAAAGCAAGGGGGCGAAATGATGAAAAAATCATTTTCCAACGCGGTTTCTGACCTTCTGAAATCTCTCACAGGCGGCAATCCAAAGGATAATGACGACGACATCAACAAGGGCGAAGGTGCTGAAAACGGCGCTGAAAACTCTAACGATGACGACGACGTTAACCTTAACGATGACGGCGACGGAGAGGGAGCAGAAAACGGCGACGACGACGACAACAACGGCGGCGACGACGGAAACGGCGAAAACGACGACGGCGACGATGATGATTTGGTAGAGGGCGAAGCAGTGCTTAAGGCACTTGATAGCAGCCTTTCTGCCATGAGCAAGTCGATCGCAGACACAAATGAACGCCTTGACGACCTCGGACAGGCAGTAGTTGGGATTGCACAAATGCTTTCAGCAATCGGCAATCAGCAGATTCCACCTCGCACAGTTTTCAACAAAAGCATGGGCGCAAATGGAAATCCTGCGGTAGTAAACAAATCCCTTCCTGTAAATAGCAGACCTACAGAAGACGATCTGTACAAAGTGCAGGTTGTTCTTCAGAACGCAGTTAAGGAAGGAAAAATCGACATGATCAAGTCGAGCATGATTTCTAGCGACTTCCAAAAGTGCATGACAACCGGAAGACCTATGAATCCAAAATATTATGAGTTCCTGCAGAAGGAACTTGCAACACAGGGGGCTAACTAATATGGCAGGCTTTTTTGACCAGGTTTCTTCCGGCTCAATGGACGCACAGGAAGTAAACGAATTGCAGAAGGCACTTTCTGCCGGATACGGAACAGATTCCGCTAACTTTACCGGGGGACGTGCGCTGATTCCCGAAAATCTCGAATCAGAAACATTGAATGTGGTTGCGCAGTTGAAAGAGGACTGTAAGGTTATGAACAGTGTTAAAAAAACACCTGTTCGTTCAACAGTTCACGAAGTAAACCTGCGTACAAGTCATGGTGAGTACCGCCACCTTTCTGTAGCAGAAGGCGGTGCTTCGGTTGATACAGATCAGCAGCTTGAAAGAAAGCCTTTCGCTATGAAGTATCTGCAGACACGCCGCTCTGTTACAAAACAGATGGAAGCCGCAGAAACTTTTGAAGGCGCTCTCGCAAGCGAAAAACTTTCCGGCGTTGAAACAATCATCAAGGGCGCTGAATATCAGTGTTTCCATGGTGATTCTTCTATCGTTCCTACAGAGTTCGACGGATTCATCGCTTCTATCAAGAAGGCAAACGCCGCTGATCAGAACATCATCGACCTTAAGGGTGCTACTATCGGTAGCTACGGTGAGAAAATCTTTGACGAAATTGCCGCTAAAGTTCGTAAGAACGGCGGATTCATCGACAAGGCTCTTTTCCCTACTGTTCTTGCAAAAGACATTAAGGAACTCTTTGAAAGCAAGCAGCGCTACATTATGAACCAGGCTTTGCCGAACCTTTCTTTCAAGACAATTCCGGACTACGGAACTGCAGTCGGCGCAAACATCGCTTTGAGCGGTGAAGAAGCAGGCGACGACCTTTTCTACGAAGTAAAAGGCGAAGTTGTTGCAGAAGGTGATTCTACTCGCCGCCCTGCAGCTCCTGCAAGCGTTACTGCTGCCGCTTCTGCTGACGCAAACTCAAAGTTTGATTCGGGCGACGCAGGCGACTATATGTACACTGTTCACGCAGTAAATCAGTACGGTATTTCTGCCGGAACTTCTATTGCTGCAGCCGTAACAGTTGCAAAAGGCGATAAGGTAACACTTACAATCACTCCTGGTTCGGGTGTAAGAGCAACAGGTTACATTATCTGTCGTTCAAAGAAAGACGAAACTGTTGTAATGGAAATGGATAAGGTAGCTGACAGTGGAAATGCAACAACTACTTATGCAGACTTGAACACAGAACTTCCTGGAACTGCTTCTATGCTCTTCCTTCCGAAGAAACGTTTTCAGCCTGTATATACATTTGCACAGTTACTCCCTGTTTGCACATTCCCGCTCGCTGCGGTTAACAGTGCAGAAACACCGTTCCTCGTAATGATGTACGGTGGATTGGAAGTTCGCGCTGCAAAACAGTGCGGTCTTGTTAAGAACATTTCTTATTCGGGTGGATTGTACTAATGGCTAACACAACATCAAAGACAAAGAAAACTGATGTTGCAGAAAAGGCTAAGGTAGCTGCCGCTACAACGGCGGCTACCGAAAAGGCTGAAACAGTCGCAGAAGCAAAGACTGAAACTGCAACAGTGGAAAAGGGAACAACCGCTACAACGGCGGCTACCGAAAAGGCTGAAACAGTCGCAGAAGCAAAGACTGAAACTGCAACAGTGGAAAAGGGAACAACCGCTACAACGGCGGCTACCGAAAAGGCTGAAACAGTCGCAGAAGC